>Ga0315907_10000492_pt1 | contig 57168 bp, 48 predicted proteins | sample LakEriMetagenome_3_FD_203525 | JGI IMG/M metagenome (GOLD analysis project Ga0315907, IMG submission 203525) | Freshwater fungal communities from buoy surface, Lake Erie, Ohio, United States - Buoy 12 MA123 | ecosystem: Environmental > Aquatic > Freshwater > Lake > Lake biofilm | place: USA... | reverse complement strand
GGACGCCATGACCGATGGCTTTCATGCGAGTCATCCAATCCTTCAGCAAAGGCGTGGCATCCAAAATGCCTGACAAACTGGGGGTGCGCTCTAAAGTAAACCAAATAGGATGGTAAGCAGAAAAATCGGCAATGCTGGGGGCATCGCCCAGCAAATAGGGGCGCTCAGTCAGCATGTCAGACAGACGTCGCAACTGGCTTTTGTAGGTGCTGGTACCTTCTCCAATGGCCATGCGCGGGGCACCCCCTCGCATTGCAGCGCGGTCTGCTACAAAGGCTTGAATGGCTTCTTCAGGCAGACCTGCAAACACATCTGCAATACCTGCAGGCTGAAAGTTGTAGGCCATGGCAGCAGAGAAAACTTGGCTGTCTGCCCACTGCGCCACAATTCTAGAGGCGCCATTGACCTGCGATGGATACAGGCTGGGTGCTGGTGCTATCTTTTCAAGCACATCTGCAATCAAAGCAGTATCGCAATAAATGTCTGCACCCATTTGCATCACGGGTGTACGGCGATAACCGCCTGTCAACGCCGTAAGGTCTGGTTTAGGCATGATCCTGGGAATGATCACACTTTGCCAGGCTAGCTTTTTATAGCCCAAAATCAAACGAATTTTTTCAGCAAAGGGCGATATTGGATAGTGGTGCAGAATCAGTTGGATCATGGCGATTCCTATTCAATGGGCTGGCAAAGTTAAATCAACTTGACCACTTGCTTGCCAAAGTTGTGGCCTTTGAGCAAGCCCATGAAAGCTTCAGGTGCAGAAGCTAAACCTTGAGCAATGGTTTGTCTGGGATTGAACTTGCCGCTGGCAATCAATTCAGCCAATTCAGCCAAAGCTTCAGGCCAAACTTCCATGTGCTCACTCACAATGAAGCCTTCAATGGTCATGCGGCTCTTCAAAATCAAGGTGGGGTTGGTCATGGGCAAGGGTTCACCGTTGTAGCCAGCAATCATGCCGCACACCGCAATGCGAGAAAAATCATTGGCACGCAACATCACGGCATCTAGCACCATGCCGCCGACATTCTCAAAATGACCGTCAATGCCATTGGGGCATGCATCGCGCAAGGCTTTGGACAAGGAGATGTAATCCGAGTGCGCTTTGTAATCAATACAGGCATCAAAGCCCAATTCGTTGACAACGTAATCGCACTTGGCCTTGCCACCGGCAATGCCCACCACTCGAAAACCTCGCGCTTTGGCCAATGCACCATAAGCACTGCCCACCGCACCGCTGGCAGCACTGACAGTCACAGTGGCACCGGGTTTGGCTTGAATGATTTTGTTCAAACCATACCAAGCTGTGACACCGGGCATACCTACTGCGCCAAGGTAATGGCTCATCGAAATTTTTTCAGCGTTGACGTGCTTGAGTGCGCCAGGCACATCTGCATTGATCAGGCTGTATGCTTGCCAGCCGCCCATGCACTGGACAGTTTGACCCACTTTGAACTTTGCATTTTTACTTTCAGCAACTTCGCCCACAGTGCCGCCAATCATGGGTTCACCCAAAGGCTGAGGTTGTGCATAATTTTTACCTGCATTCATGCGACCGCGCATGTAAGGGTCGAGGCTGAGGTAATGGTTTTTAACCAAGACTTGTCCGTCTTGTAATGCAGGCGTTTCTGCCGTGATCATTTTGAAGTTGGAAGTTGAGACCTCAGCTTCTGGGCGATTGTCTAATACGATGGCGTGATTGATAGGCATGTTGGTTTCTTTCTAATCAGTTGAAATGGGCGATGTGACCGAAGGCGTTCGCTTCACATATTTGAAAGTACCTGTGGCATGAGCACACAGTTGTCCGGTAGCGTCATAGACCTTGCCATCGGTAAAGGCCATGGTTTTGGTTCTGTGCAGCAGCAAGCCTTTGGCCACCAAATGCTCGCCATTGTTGGCTTTGGCAGGTCGCATGAAACTCGTCTTCATCTCAATGGTGACAACGCCCATGTCTTGCTCAACACTTCGTGCCGCGGTGGCCATGACAACATCGAGCAAGGTCATGACCGCGCCGCCATGAGTAATGTCAAATGAATTGAGATGCTGAGGGCTTGGGCTGTAATGCAACTCAGACGTGCCACTCTCAAACTTCTCAAGCGTGAAGCCGAGGCTGGCCACAAACGGAATGTGGACGCCAAAGGGAATGCTCATCCTAAACCTTAACCCCCAATGATGGCGCTGACGCCACCGTCAACAGCCAACCACTGACCCGTGATGTGTTTTCCTGCATCGCTTGCATACAAAAGAGTCAGTCCCTTCAGATCTTCATCGTCACCCAAGCGCAAAAGAGGTGCATGGCTGGCCATGTTGTCTACGCCAATTTTTTCTAACAAGCCATGTGTCATTTTGCTAGGGAAAAAACCTGGACAAATTGCGTTGACTGTGATGCCATATTTACCCCACTCACCGGCCAAGGCCTTGGTGAAATTCACCACAGCCCCTTTGGACGTGTTGTAAGCAATGGTTTGCATCTCGGGCGGGTTACCAGCCAAACCAGCAATGGAGGCGATGTTCAAAATTCGGCCATGTCGATTGGGAATCATGGACAGGTTGGCCACTTCTTGGGCCAGTATGAAATAGCCTCGAACATTCAAATTCATGACTTTGTCCCAAGCTGACACGGGATGAACTTCGGCAGCAGCACCCCAGGAAGCGCCGGCATTGTTAAGCAAGATGTCTATGCGGCCTAGTTTTTGAAATGTTTCGCGAGCCAAACGGCGGATGTCTTCTTCCTGTCCGCAATCAGCAGCGATGTAGTCGGCCTCAATGCCTGCCGCTTTCAGCTCTGCCACAGCCTCTTCTAAATCTGCAGCCTTGCGCGAACTCAACATCAATCGTGCACCGGCTTCACCCAAGGCATGCGCCATCTGGAGCCCAAGGCCCCGAGAGCCACCCGTGACCAGCGCAGTTTGACCTGTTAAGTCGAATAGTTGTTTGACGGTGCGAGTCATGTTTAGTCCTTTGTAAAAATAATTTCAAAATCAGAAAGCGTCTTCTGCCAAATTGGCGCAAGTCATGTCACGACTGCTGACGACTTGCAACCATGCATCAATTTTGGGTAACTCGTAGCGATAGAAATATTTGGCGGCGGCTTGACGGCCAGTTTGTGCAGGGGTTTGTGCACCCCTGCATGAAGCACTGACATCTAACCAGATCCAAGCCAAGACCAAATGTCCAAAAGCTTGTAAGTAAGGTACGGCATTGGCCAAGGCCTCTTGCGGTTGACCCGATGACCAAGCCATTTGGGTCGCTGCAATGACTTTTTGCAAAGCTGCGTTCAAGGCTTTTGCATCCATCGCCAAATCCGAATACACCATCGCCTTGTCGGCTGTTTCCCTCATTCGAGCCGAAAGCAACTGCAAGCCCCTGCCCTCTTCCATCAAGACTTTGCGACCTAGCAAGTCCATGCTTTGAATGCCATGCGTACCCTCGTGAATCATGTTCAAGCGGTTGTCTCGCCAATACTGTTCAACTGGAAAATCACGCGTATAGCCATAACCGCCATGAATTTGGATGGCCAAGCTGTTGGCCTCTAGACACCATTCGCTGGGCCAGCTTTTGGCAATAGGCGTTAACACTTCCAATAACAAGCGCGCCTCATCTGCGGAGGCAACTTCGCCGGTGTGCTGCTCGTCAACCAATTTAGCGCAATACAACTCAAGGGCCAATGCACCTTCGCTGTAGGATTTTTGAGCTAGCAACATGCGTTTGATGTCGGCATGCTCAATGATGCGAACTTGCGCCTGCGCAGCATCTTTCACAACTTTCTGTGATCCTCCTGCCACTGGACGACCTTGAGGCCGATTTTTGGCATATTCCAAACTGGCTTCGTAGCCGGCCATGCCCAACATGGTGGCGGCCATGCCAACGCCAATGCGTGCTTCGTTCATCATGTGGAACATGTAACTTAATCCACGTCCTGGCTCGCCGACCAAATAACCCACTGCACCACTTCCATCACTGGCTGTGTTGTCTGTTTGAACTTTGAATTTGCCTTCACCAAAATTGAGTAAGGTGTTGGTGGTGCCGCGCCATCCACACTTGTGATTCAAGCCAGCCAAGGCAACATCGTTTCGAACGCCAGTCAGTTCTGCATTTTCGTTGACCAATTTCTTTGGCACAATGAAAAGTGAAATGCCGCGAACGCCTGGAATTAATTTGCCATCGGCATCGGGTATCTTGGCCAATACCAAATGAATGATATTTTCAGTCAGTTCGTGATCGCCAGCAGAAATCCACATTTTGTTGCCCTTCAGACGATAACGTGCGCCTAAGGGATCTGAAGCATAGGCGTCACCGTCTGGTGTGGCTCGGGTCATGACATCACTGAGCGACGAGCCCGCTTGAGGTTCAGACAAGCACATGGTGCCAGACCACCTGCCAGAAAACTCATTCAATGCAAACACTTTGCGCTGTAGATCAGAGCCATGCGCCATGAGCAAATTGGCATTGCCAACTGTGAGCAAGCCAGAGCCCATGCTGACCGATGCCATGGCAAAAAACGAATTGGCTGCTGCCTCCACCGTATAGGGCAATTGCATGCCACCGATGTCGTAATCTTGTGCTGCACTGAGCATGCCCGATTCTGCATAGGCTTTTTGGGCGTCGTGCGTGGCTTGAGGAAGAATGACTTTCTCACCATCAAAGCGTGGTTCTTCGGTATCTACCAAACGATTGAAAGGGGCGTATTTTTCTCTGGCGATGCGCTCGCATGTGTCAAGCACGGCGTCAAAAGTTTCTCGGCTGTGATCGGAGAATCGTTCGCGTTGCTGTAGGCTCGATACTTCCAACCATTCGTATAGCAAAAAATCTAAAGTTGACCGAAGGCTCATGTCAGTGGATGTCCCAATTAAAACGGGCGGCCTGCATGATTTGCGGGACGCCCGTTGTCAATGAAATAAAAGTTCAGAGTACTTCGAAAATGCCGCAAGCACCCATGCCGCCACCAATGCACATGGTGACAGCCACACGCTTGGCGCCACGGCGTTTGCCTTCAATCAATGCATGTCCAGTTAAACGCTGGCCACTCACGCCATAGGGGTGACCCACCGCAATGGCGCCGCCATTGACGTTGAGGCGATCGGGTGGAATGCCCAAAGTATCACGGCAATACAAAACTTGAACTGCAAAGGCTTCGTTCAGTTCCCACAAGTCAATGTCGGAAACCTTGAGTCCCAAGCGTGCCAATGCTTTTGGCACAGCATACACAGGGCCGATTCCCATTTCATCGGGCTCACAACCCGCAACCGCAAAGCCTAAAAAGCGACCCATGGGTTTCAAGCCACGTTGCTCTGCCAACTTTTCGTCCATCAAGACACAAGCACCAGCGCCATCAGAGAACTGACTGGCATTGCCCGCGGAGATCAAACCACCTGGCAATGCAGACCGCAAGCCAGAAATCGCTTCAATGGTGGTTCCTTCACGCAAGCCTTCGTCTACGCTCACCGTGACTTGCTTGGTCATCAGGCCCATGACCTTGTCGATGACACCTGCAGACACTGTGATGGGGGCAATTTCGTCGTTGAACAGACCAGCGGCTTGTGCGGCGCAAGCCTTTTGCTGGCTGCCAGCACCGTATTCGTCCATGCGATCACGTGAAATTTTGTAACGCTTGGCAACTTGCTCGGCGGTTTGCAACATGTTCCAGTAAATTTCGGGCTTCATTTTGGCCAGCGCCAAATCTTGCAGCATGTGTTGATTGGCTTCTTGCTGCACACAAGAAATACTTTCAACACCACCAGCCACATACACCTGACCTTCGCCAGCGATGATGCGCTGCGCAGCCAAAGCAATGGTCTGCAAACCGGATGAGCAGAAACGATTGACGGTCATGCCAGACACAGAAATAGGCATGCCTGCTTTCAAAGCAATTTGACGCGCAATGTTGGCGCCAGTGGCACCTTCAGGTGTGGCGCAACCCATGATGACGTCTTCAACTTCTGCGGCGTCAATGCCTGCGCGTTGAACAGCGTGTTGTACCGCATGGCCACCCAAAGTGGCACCATGGGTCATGTTGAATGCGCCCTTCCAGCTTTTGGCAAGAGGCGTGCGAGCGGTCGAAACGATGACGGCGTTGGACATTTTGATTACCTCTGATCAGTTGAATGTTTTGCCGTCAGCCACCAAGCGGGCTAGCAGCGGAGCGGGTTGCCAGAAAGCGGCATCGTCGTGTGGGTTTTTGGCAAAGCGCTTCATGGCTTCAGCCACATTGAACAGGCCCACTTGGTCTGCGTACAGCATGGGGCCACCGCGGAAAATGGGGAAACCATAACCCGTGAGGTAAACCATGTCGATGTCGCTGGCCTTGCCAGCAATGCCCTCTTCCAAAATGTGTGCGGCTTCGTTGACCAATGAGTAAACCAAGCGTTGCACAATTTCTTCGTCAGAAATTTTGCGGGTGCTAATGCCTTCTGCAGCGCGGTGTTTTTCAATCATTTCGACCACCAGAGCACTTGGAATGGCGTCGCGCTTGCCGGCTTGGTAGTCATACCAGCCTGCACCCGTCTTTTGACCGTAGCGGCCCATTTCGCACAAGAGGTCGGCGGTTTTGCTGTACTTCATGCCAGGACGTTCGACATTGCGGCGCTTGCGAATGGCCCAACCAATGTCGTTGCCCGCTAAATCACCCATGCGGAAAGGACCCATGGCAAAACCAAATTTTTCTACGGCCTTGTCAACTTGCGCTGGCGTGCAACCTTCTTCAATGAGGAAGCCAGCTTGTCGGCTGTATTGTTCAATCATGCGGTTGCCGATGAAACCATCACACACGCCGGACACTACAGAAGTTTTCTTGATCTTCTTACCCAATGCCATGACAGTAGCCAACACATCTTTGCTGGTTTTGGCGCCGCGAATCACTTCCAACAATTTCATGACGTTGGCAGGACTGAAAAAGTGCATGCCCACCACGTCTTCAGGGCGCTTGGTAAAGGCCGCAATTTTGTTGACATCTAACGTGGATGTGTTGGAAGCCAAAATAGCACCCGGCTTCATGACTTCATCAAGCTTCTTGAAGACAGCTTCTTTCACGCCCATCTCTTCAAACACCGCTTCAATAACCAAGTCAGCGCTGCCAATGTCGTCATAGCTCAAGGTGGTGCTGAGCAAAGCCATGCGCTGCTCATACTTGTCTTGCTTGAGCTTGCCTTTTTTAACTTGCGATTCGTAGTTTTTGCGAATGGTGGCAATACCGCGGTCTAGCGCTTCTTGCTTCATTTCAAGCATCTTGACGGGAATGCCAGCGTTCAAGAAATTCATGGAAATGCCGCCGCCCATGGTGCCAGCCCCGATGACTGCTACGGATGCAATGTTGCGCTTGGGCGTGTCTTCTGGTACGTCAGCGATTTTGGAAGCAGCACGATCGGCCACGAAAATATGCCGCAGAGCACGTGATTCAGGCGTCATCATGAGGTTAGTGAATATTTCACGCTCTAGGGTCATGCCATCTTCAAATTTTTTCTTGGTCGCTGCTTCAACCGCATCGACACACTTAGGTGGCGCAGGAAAGTTCTTGGCCATGCCCTTGACCATGTTGCGAGCAAACTGAAAATAAGCATCGCCCTGAGGGTGTTTGCATGGCAAATTGCGCACCAATGGGAAAGCTGATCCGTTGGCATGTTGGGCAGCCAATTCCTTGGCATATGCCAATGCTTCTTCAGCCAAGGACTCAGCCGATGTGGCCATGCGATCAAACAACTTCTGACCGGGCAACATGGCCAACATTTCGCTGTTGATGGCCTCACCACTGACAATCATGTTGAGGGCAGGCTCGACGCCCAATACCCTCGGCAATCTTTGCGTTGCGCCGGCACCAGGGATAAGTCCCAACTTCACTTCAGGCAATGCCACCTTACAAGCAGGCGCAGCCATCCGATAGTGGCATCCTAAAGCCAACTCTACACCGCCGCCCATGGCAACCGTGTGCACAGCGGCCAGTACAGGCTTGGCTGAATTTTCGCAAGCGCGAATGACACTCAACAAGTTAGGTTCTTGTACGGCCTTGGGCGAGCCAAATTCACGAATGTCTGCGCCGCCAGAAAAGGCTTTGCCAGCGCCTGTGATGATGATGGACTTCACAGCTGGATCTGCATTGGCTTTGGTCAGACCATCGGTGATGCCAACTCGGGTTGAAAGTCCTAAGCCGTTAATGGGTGGGTTGCTCATTGTGATCACGGCCACATCGCCAATGATTTTGTATTCAGCTGTCATGCTGTTTTCCTCTTAGATGGTGTCAGTCACAAAATAGAACGGGCGTTCTTTTTTGCCAATTCTAGGGGGTTTCAAAGGGTGTGGGTAGTAGGGTTGTCGCTCACGAGACCAAGGAAAAAATCATCAAGCAATTGGCTCCAAACTAAACCTCAAGCCACTCCTTGCGGATGTAAGTATTTTCATTAAGTTCGGCAGGGGTGCCTTCGAAAACAATGCTGCCATGGCCCATGACCAAAGCACGGTCAGAAATTTTCATGGCGATGGTCAGTTTTTGTTCAATCAGGAGGACCGAAATGCCGCGATTTTTGAGTGTTTTTAAGTATTCAGCCACCAATTCAACAATCTTTGGAGCAAGACCTTCAGTGGGTTCATCAATGATGATGAGATCAGGGTCACCCATCAGCGTTCTGCACAGGGTAAGCATCTGTTGCTCTCCACCAGACAATACCCCAGCCTCAGTATGTTGTCGCTCTAAGAGTCTAGGAAAAATGTGATACATGTCGTCAAATGACCATCGACTTCCCTTGCCATTTCCTTTTTGACCCAGCATTAAATTTTGATGGACAGTTAGTTTAGGGAAAATATCGCGGTTTTCAGGCACATAACCGAGTCCTAGATGCGCAATTTGGAAAGCTTTTTTACCAACGATCGGTTCGCCATTCCAATTAATTTGACCTTGGCAATCGACCAAACCCATGATGGCTTTGGCAGTGGTCGAACGGCCAGAACCATTGCGACCCAAGAGCGCCACAATTTCACCTGGCTGAATATTGAAACTTACACCATGCAACACATGACTTTTGCCATAAAAAGCGTGAAGGTTATCAATGTGCAACATTTCAGTGCCCTTCCGCTTGCGCGTCTGCAACGTGTGATCCTAGGTAGGCTTCTTGGACTCTTGCGTTCGACCTTACAGCCTCAGGCGTATCAAAAGCAATGACTTCGCCATAAACCACCACAGCTATTTTGTCTGCCAGGCCAAACACAACACCCATGTCGTGCTCAACGGTTAACAAGGTTTTGCCAATGGTAACTTCTTTGATTAAATTGATGAATCGACTTGTTTCACTTTTGCTCATGCCAGAAGTTGGTTCATCTAGCAAAATGACATTACACCCGCCGGCAATGGTGATTCCAATTTCCAAGGATCTTTGCTCTGCATACGTGAGGTTCATGGCCAGAAGATCTCGCTTTTTGTCCAAGCGAATCATCTCCATGTACTTCTCTGCCAAGTCATTGGCATCGCTCAAACCTGACAAAAATTTCAGGAAGGTATATTTGTAACCTAGGCTCCACAGCACCGCACAGCGCAAGTTTTCAAAAACGCTAAGCTTTGGAAATATGTTGGTAATTTGAAAACTTCGAGACAAGCCCATCCGATTAATTTCGTAAGGTGTTTTGTGTTCAATGTGCTGCCCGTTTAACAAAATTTCGCCACTGGTGGGGCCAAAGCGCCCACTGATCAAATTAAACAAGGTTGATTTACCAGCTCCGTTCGGGCCAATGATGGCAACTCGCTCTCCAACATTGACCGCCAAATTGGCGCCACGAATAATTTCAGTTTTGCCAAAATTTTTACGAAGATCTCTCAGTTCGAGCGCATAAGACATCACGCGACCTCCCGTCGTTTAATTTCTTTTTCAATGTCAATTTGAATTTCGCTCCACTCCATCAAAAATTGACGGCGTGAAATTTCAAAAAGGCCCAACCCGGTGAGCATGACAAAGGTGGAACCAAACCAGCTGTCAACACCTTTTGCATTCAAGGTGACGCCCATGAACTTCAAGGTATCACCCAAAGTTGAATTGAGTTGCAGGTGATAGACCATTTCAATCATCGCACCTGCGCCAATGAGCGCGATCAAGGCCGTGACAAACAAACCCAGATAACTGACCCATATTTGCTTTAACTTGCCAAAAGAAGCTACTCGTAAATTCATCATGATGAGGCTGGCAATACCGCCTGGTGCATACATGACCATGAATAAAAATAACAAGCCCAAATAAAGCAGCCATGCCTTGGTTAACTCAGACAAAAGAACAAAGGCTAGGACCATCAAGATACCGCCAATGATGGGGCCAAAGAAGAAAGTAGCACCCCCCAAAAATGTAAAGAGCAAATAGCCACCCGAGCGACCCGCTCCCACCACTTCTGCTGTCACAATTTCAAAATTAAGCGCAGCCAATCCACCTGAAATGCCTGCAAAGAAGCCGGCAATGATGAACGCGAAATACCTAACACGTTGTGTGTTGTAGCCGATGAATTCCACACGCTCAGGGTTGTCTCGAACTGCATTCAAAATACGCCCTAAGGGAGTTTGCGTAAACGCATACATGAGCGCCACACAAATGAAGGTGTAGATGGCAATCAAATAATAGATTTGAGTTTGAGGCCCAAAGGTAATACCCCAAAAAGCTTGGCCAGCCACGCGATTGCCCGAAATGCCTGCCTCGCCACCAAAAAATTCAGAAAACATGAGGGACATTGCAAACACAAGTTCTGCAACTCCCAATGTGATCATGGCAAATGGCGTGCCCGCTTTTTTAGTGGTGACGTAGCCGAATAAAACTGCAAAACCGATACCAGCAAAGCCCCCCACTAAAGGGATGAGACTTACTGGAATGTTGGACTGACCTGCAGTGACGGTATTGAGTGCATGAATGGCTACAAAGGAGCCTAGTCCCGTGTAAACAGCATGACCAAAACTGAGCATACCGCCTTGTCCTAGCAAGATGTTGTAAGACAAGCAAGCAATGATGGCAATGCCCATTTGCGCCAACATGGTGCCCGACAGGCTGCTGGTAAAGACCAAGGGGGCACAGATTAAAACAATGGCAAAAAGGCTCCAAATAACCCATCTGCCTACGTTGTAAGGTTTGAATTTGTAGGTACTCATCATCAGCCCTCTCGAGTACCCAATAGTCCCTTAGGACGAAAAATCAGAATTAGAACCAAGAACAAATACGGCAGGATGGGCGCTATTTGTGAAACAGTGAGTTTGAGCAGCGAGTTGTTGATCAGCGTCTCAGACAAATTAAAGCCTAGACTTTTTGAGACACTGATGAATGAGTAGTCAAAGGCAATGGCAAAGGTTTGGATAACGCCAATTAGGATTGAAGCCAAGAATGCACCTGACAGCGAACCCATACCGCCAACGACTACCACTACAAAAATAACAGATCCAACAGTTGCCGCCATTGTTGGCTCTGTCACAAAAGTAGTGCCACCAATAACACCCGCCAAACCTGCCAAACCCGTACCAGCCCCAAAAACCAACATGAAGACACGAGGGACGTTATGACCAAGAGATTCAACCGTATCTGGATGTGTCAATGCGGCTTGAATGACCAAACCAACTCGCGTTTTTGTCAACAAAAGCCAAAGTGAAAGCAACATCAAGAGTGCGACGAGCATCATAAATGCCCGGGTTGCAGGAAATGGCGAACAAACTAGTCGAACCATTGCATCTGTGGTTTGACATAATTCAGAAGGAACGCCACCCCAAAAGAATTGGAGCCCATTGACAGAATGATTGACGATTGTGAAGGCTGCGCCTTGAAGAATTTCAGGAGGGGGAAAGACAACGGCTATTCGACCCCAAATCAGTTGGACCAGTTCATAAACGATGTATGAGAGACCAAAGGTAATCAGCAATTCAGGCACATGACCAAATTTGTGGACTTTGCGAAGCGTAAGGCGTTCAAATACAACGCCACATGCTCCAACCAAAATGGGCGCTATGAACAACGCCGGCCAAAAACCAATCAAATTAGAAATTGTGTGCCCAAAATAAGCCCCGATCATGTAGAACGAAGCGTGAGCAAAATTCAAAACCCCCATCATGCTGAAAATCAATGTCAGGCCAGAGCTGAGCATAAAAAGCAACAACCCATAGCTCACACCATTGAGCAATGAGATGATGAAAAACTCCATAAATCAACCTTCCGCCATCCTAGGCATGTCATGAAAAAATGAAGGGCCCGCACCAACGATGGGCGGGCCCTTCTAAAGTACTCAACACACCAGTGCAAATATTGCTTCTGGTGACAACACATCCATCAAAAAAGTAATCACATCCTAATTATGATTAGCTTGATATGAACTTGATTAGCTTGGACGCTTCATCTGGCAACTTGTAGGCGTACTAGAGACGTAGTTTGGGTACTGTTTGACAGGAATCATTGTCATGCCAGTGTTTTCCATGCTGTAGCTGTATTTCTTGTCAGCCTTACCCCAGACAGTAATAAACAAAGCTTGTTGCAACTGGTGGTCTGTTTTACGAACTTCAATTTCTCCGTTGAAGACGCTTTTGGTCTTCATGCCTGAAAGTGCAGCCGCAACTTTGACCGGATCCGTAGACTTGGATTTGGCCATGGCTTCGCTCAAGGTTGTGTAAATATTGATAATTTGGCCAGTGTAAAAGTCATCGTTTAACTTGGCTTTGTATTCATCTTGCCATTTGTCCATTTCGCCGCCCATGCGCGGGTGGCCATTTCCAATTTGGAAAACACGGCCTTCACCGGTTTTACCCAATGCAGTTGGAGTGCCTGTCACACTTGTGTAGTAAGTGTAGAAGTTACCTGTAAATCCACCCTCATTCGCAGCTTTGACAAAAAGTTGCAAGTCAGAGCCCCAGTTGCCTGTCACTATTGAATCAGCACCTGATGCTTTAATTTTGGCAATGTAGGGTGCAAAGTCACGAACCTGACCTAAGGGGTGTAAATCTTCACCCACAATTTGAATATCTGGGCGCTTGCGGCTGATGCCTTCTTTAAAGTATTTCGCGACTTGATGACCATGTGAGTAATTTTGGTTTAACAAGAAAACCTTCTTGGTTTCTGGTCTATCCTTCATGAAAGTGGTAAGTCCTTCCATTTTCATGGAAGTGTCTGCGTCATAGCGGAAGTGCCAGTAGCTGCATTTGCTGTTGGTGAAGTCTGGGTCAACAGCAGCGTAATTCAAGAAAATAATTTCTTTGCCTGGGTTGCGTTCGTTGTGTTTGTTAACAGCTTCAATAATCGCACCAGCCACACCAGAGCCATTGCCTTGTGTGATGTAACGAATACCTTGATCGGTCGCTGCTTTCAACACATTCAAACTCTCTGCAGGACTAAGTTTGTTGTCAAATGCAACAACTTCAAACTTCACACCGGCAGGATTTGATTTGTTAAACTTTTCTGCAAAAAATTGGAAACCCCTGAGCCCGTTATTTCCAACTGGTCCCAAAAGTCCTGTCAAGGGATCAATGTAAGCGATCTTGACAGTTTCTCCCTTTTGAGCCTGAGCGGAGAAAGCACACAAGACCAATGAGGCAATTGCAATTGAACGTACTGCGAATTTCATATAGATACTCCAACCTTTACGAATAAATTTTTACAAGGTATAGCCTACCTGTTTTATGGCAACTGACGGTCGGGGTTTGCCCTAAGCAGTCTGGCAAGGGCAGTTGACTCACCCCCCCCCCAATTTGGCACAGATTAGAGTGACGGCAACTTATAGTCAATCAGGTGTTCGCGCAATTTGGTTTTCAGCATCTTTCCAGTTGCCCCAAGCGGTATGGCCTCAACAAAAATAGCATCGTCTGGAATTTGCCACTTAGCGGTTTTACCCTCATAGAACTGCAGCAAATCAGCCGCCGAGACATTGCTCCCGGGCTTCTTGACAACACACACCACGGGACGCTCATCCCATTTGGGGTGCGGCATCCCGATGCAAGCAGCCATTACTACATCAGGGTGCGCCATGGCAATGTTTTCGATGTCGATCGAGCTGATCCATTCACCGCCCGACTTGATCACGTCCTTGCTACGATCTGTAATTTGCATGAAGCCATCTTCATCAATGGTGGCCACATCCCCAGTAGGAAACCAGCCATCCACGAGCGCAGAGGACGCTTCTTGCTTGTAGTATTCACGAATAATCCAAGGGCCCTTGACCAACAAATCGCCATAGGTTTTACCATCGTGAGGCAAAGACTCGCCAGCCTCATTCACAATTTTCATGTCTACGCCAAAAATAGCGCGGCCTTGCTTCAATCGCAACTTCATTTGCGCCTCTTCGGGCAAATGGAGGTGTTTGTTTTTCAAGGTACACAATGTTCCCAGAGGGCTCATCTCTGTCATGCCCCAGGCATGCAAAACTTCGACACCATACAGCTCACGAAAAGCATCGATCATGGCTGGCGGACAAGCCGAGCCCCCGATGACCGTACGCTTGAGGGAACTGAAACTCAAAGCATTGGGTTTCATGTGACTTAACAGCATTTGCCAAACTGTGGGAACACCGGCAGCGAAAGTAACCTTCTCAGCCTCAATCAATTCATAGATCGATTTGCCATCCAATGCGGGACCCGGGAAAACCAATTTCGCACCCGTCATGGCAGCACTGTAGGGGATGCCCCATGCATTCACATGGAACATGGGCACAACCGGCAAGATGGCATCACGTGCAGAAATGCACATCACATCAGGTAAAGCTGCAGCATAGGCATGCAACAAAGTAGAACGGTGACTGTAAAGCGCTGCTTTAGGATTGCCCGTTGTGCCACTGGTGTAACACATGCTGGAAGCCGTGTTTTCGTCAAGTTGCGGCCATTCGAACTGCGTTGAACTACCCGCAATCAACGCCTCATAAGTTGTTAAGTTGGGGATACCAGAGTCTTTGGGCAATTTGTCTTCATCGCACATGACCACCCAGTGTTTGATTGAGCTGCATTTGGCATGGACCGCTTGCACCAGAGGCAAAAAAGTCATGTCAAAAAATAGGATTTGATCTTCTGCATGGTTGGCAATCCAAACAACTTGATCAGGATGCAATCTCGGATTCAATGTGTGCAGAACGCGGCCCGAACCGCTCACACCAAAATACAGTTCAAGGTGTCGGTAGCCGTTCCATGCCAAGGTGGCAACGCGCGCGCCTTGAGCCAATTTCAAGCCATCTAAAGCATTGGCCATCTGTCTAGAGCGGTTAGCAACATCAGCCCAGGTATATTTGTGAATGTCACCCTCTACTCGCCTAGAAACAACTTCACCATCACCATGATGCCGATTGGCAAATTCAATCAAGGAAGAAATTAGCAAAGATTGCTGTTGCATCAGTCCAAACATAAACACTCCAAAAAATTGCGAGAAAACGTATTTTTGCACGTCTGTATCATGGAAAATCATAACCAGTGGTGTCATAAGTGCATCCAAAGGCGAAGACAATAAGCCCATGACTTGGATCAATCGCATGAATTCACTGGGCACTAGCTTCTGCACCGAAGTGATGCCCACGCCTGTCCCAGACCCTGCCTGGGTTGCCCAAAATTTCAAACTTGGAGAAGATCTGGGACTGCCTAAAGCTTGGCTTCAAGGCGCTGAAGCGCTGGCTGTTTTCAGCGGCAATGGCCTATGGGAGGGCATGGCGCCCCAAGCCAGTGTTTACAGTGGACACCAATTTGGTCAATGGGCTGGCCAACTGGGCGATGGCCGCGCGTTGAGCTTGGGTGAATATGCCAGCCCGAAAGGCACTCTCGAGATTCAACTCAAAGGGGCCGGCAAGACCCCTTACTCCAGAATGGGCGATGGCCGAGCCGTTTTGCGCTCAAGCATTCGGGAGTACCTTTGCAGTGAGGCCATGGCGGGATTGGGAATCCCCACAACGCGAGCCCTTTGTTTAACCGGCTCCCCTCTACCAGTTCTGCGGGAAGAGCTTGAAACAGCAGCCATTGTGACCCGAACCGCCCCCAGTTTCATTCGATTTGGGCACTTTGAACATTTTGCAAACGATGCCTCTGCAAAAGGCATTGATCACTTGAAGCAATTGGCTGACTTTGTCATTTCGCATCACTTTCAAACAGATGACTTCGCCTCTGATAACCCCTATGCCATTCTTTTGCAAAAGGTCACAGTGCGGACTGCCGAATTGATCGCAAAGTGGCAAGGCGTTGGTTTTTGTCATGGTGTCATGAACACCGACAACATGAGCATACTGGGGCTCACACTCGATTACGGGCCTTTCCAATTTTTAGATGGTTTTAATCCGCAACACATTTGCAACCATTCCGACTCAATGGGACGTTATGCCTACGATCGGCAACCGCAAGTGGCTTATTGGAATTTATTTTGTTTGGCTCAAGCTTTGATACCGCTGATCGAGGAGCAGGATTTGGCCATGAAAGCTTTAGAAAATTACAAATCCGCATTTTCAGAAAGTTGGGAAATTGGCTTTATGAATAAGTTAGGAATGGAAAAACAAGTAGATCCAAACCTTGCCAGTCTTGACAAGACACTCTTAAATGATGTGCTTCAAATGCTTGCCAATGAACAGGTTGATTTCACAATTTTTTGGCGCAGATTAAGCCATGCAGCGCCCACCACACAAGCTGCAAGTGCCGAATGGCGGTCTGTAGCCGACTTGTTCATTGATCAATCGAGCTGGGTCTCATGGCGAGATCGGTATTTGTCGCGTTTGCAGCTGAGCTCGTCGGCTTTGGCCGTTCGCAGAATGCTTCAAGTCAATCCCAAATACGTTCTTCGCAATCATTTGGCAGAAGCCGCCATTCAAAAGTCAAAAATAGGTGACCACTCAGAGGTCGATGTTCTTTTCAGATTGCTTCAGACGCCCTTCGATGAGCAGCCACAGTTTGAGAATTATGCCAATTTGCCACCTGACTGGGCTGCCAGCATTGAGATCAGTTGCTCTTCTTGAGCAAATTTTTCAAAGCACTGTCAAACCCTGCATTTCAACAGTTAGACTTTCACCATGTCGCAAAGCAAATTACCTCAAACAGATGCCGAATGGCGAGCTTGGCTCGTTGCAAAAAATGCAGAGCCTTTGGCTTTTGAAGTCACTCGCCAAGCAGCCACAGAGCGCCCTTTCACGGGTCGATACGAAACTCATTGGGAGCCTGGTCAATACAATTGCATTTGTTGCGATGCCAAGCTTTTTGATGCATCGACTAAATTTGATGCTGGCTGCGGCTGGCCTTCTTTTTTCCAATCGGCAGATCCCGATGCCGTTGCACAAAAGGTAGACCGCAGCCACGGCATGGTCCGAGTTGAGAGTGTTTGTGCCCAATGCGGGGCTCATTTAGGCCATGTTTTTGAGGATGGCCCAGAACCCACTGGGCTTCGTTATTGCATGAACTCTGCTTCCTTGAGCTTTCAGAAAAGCTAAGATGAAAATCGCGCTAGACCTTTTTCCGATTCTGCTTTTCTTTGCGGCGTATAAATTCAGTTCGATCTATGAAGCAACTGCCGTCTTGATGGCGGCCACTCTGTTGCAAAGCTTGCTGATGTACCGCCTTGATGGCAAGCTGGCCACACTTCAAAAGGTGACGTTGGTCTTGATTGTGGTCTTTGGCAGCTTGACCCTTATCTTGCAAGACGATCGGTTTATCAAATACAAACCAACGCTTCTTTACAGCTGCATGGCACTCGGATTACTTTTTTCACAGTTCGTCTTCAAGAAAAACTTCTTAAAAACCATGCTGGGGAGTCAGGTCAAATTACCCGATGCCAATTGGTATAGTTTGAACATGGCTTGGGTTGCTTACTGTATTTTCATGGCTTCGATCAATGCTTACGTGGCTTACGAATTCAGCACCGAAGACTGGGTGAATTTCAAAATTTGGGGCTATATATTCCCATTGACCTTCATTGTTGGAACCGGTATCTACATCGCCAAGCATGTGGCCCCCACAGCACATAACGCTGAAGATGAAGCCAGCAAGTAAAGCCTGAACATGAATCTCAAAACAAGCCTTCCCACGAATTCCTCTTGGCAACCGCTGATGGTGGCAGCCTTGAAAAACAGGTTTGATCCTAGCTTTCTAGAGGTGATAGACGAAAGTGCACAACATGCGGGCCATTCTGGCGCCAGTGAATCAGGGCTCAATAGCCATTTCAGGGTTTTGATTGCCTCATCTCATTTTGAGAAGCTTAACCGCGTTCAACGTCACCGCCTTGTGTATGATTCGCTCCAAGAATTCTTGGACAATGGACTCCACGCGCTGGCCATAGAATTTCGATCCAACTAAATTTAATTGCAATCTGAGGAATCTGATGAAACTTTCGAAATTGGCCTTGAGCTTGGTCGCAGCATTGAGCTTCTCCGCAATGGCCCAGAATTTGGCAGTGGTCAACGGCAAACCTGTGCCTAGCTCGCGCGTTGAGGCATTGAAACAGCAAGTTGAGCGCTCTGGTAGACCCGTCACACCTGAAATCTTGGCACAAATCAAAGAAGAACTCATTGCCCGTGAAATCTTCATGCAAGAAGCTCGAAAACGCGGCTTAGACGCCACAGAAGACTACAAAACGCAACTTGAATTAGCCCGTCAAAGCCTTTTGATTCGCGAGTTGTTTACCAACTTCCAAAAGAAAAACCCAGTCACCGACGCAGAAATCAAAGCTGAATATGACAAATTTGTTGCAGCCAATGGTGGCAAAGAATACCGTGCTCGTCACATCTTGGTTGAAAAAGAAGACGAAGCCAAGGCCCTCATTGCCGAGCTGAAAAAAGGTGGCAAGTTTGAAGATTTGGCGAAGAAAGCTTCCAAAGATCCAGGCTCAGGCGCCAACGGTGGCGATCTAGACTGGGCCAGTGCAGCCAGTTATGTCCCTGAGTTTTCCAATGCCATGATCAAGCTTGAAAAAGGTCAACTGACTGACACGCCTGTTAAGAGCCAATTCGGTTTTCACATCATTCGTGTCGATGACGTGCGTGAAGCGCAGTTGCCCAAATTGGACGAAGTGAAACCACAAATTAGCCAACAGCTGACGCAATCTAAATTGGGCAAATTCCAAGAAGATTTGCGAGCTAAGGCCAAAGTCAAATAAATAAATTCGGTTTCAGCTTACCTTGGTTTTCAAGGGCTCACAAAGCACTTAGGACTTCACGTTCCAAGTGCTTTTTTTACTTTATCCAACGCCTTGCGTTCTGCCACATTCTGAGCCAGGGGCTGAACGCCGACACGTCTTCGGGGGTGTAGCTCATTTGAACATTCCGAAAGACTCGCTCAGGGTGCGGCATCATGGCTGTAAATCGCCCATCAGGCGTGGTGACCGCGGTGAGACCTGCCGGGCTGCCATTGGGATTGGCTGGATAGTTTTCTGTCACTGCGCCCGTGTTGTCGACAAAACGCATAGCCGCAATGGCTCGTTTCGCATGACCCCGGAACTTGAAGTTGGCAAATCCTTCGCCATGCGCTACAGCAATGGGCATGCGGCTTCCAGCCATGTCTTGGAAGAAAAGACTGGGCGATGCCAAGACTTCGACCATTGATAGTCGAGCTTCAAAGCGTTCACTTTGATTGCTTGTAAATCTAGGCCAGTCTTGCGCCCCCGGAATGATGTCGGCCAGTTCAGCAAACATCTGGCAACCATTGCACACCCCTAACCCAAAAGTGTCTGTGCGTGCAAAGTAAGTTTTGAATTCATCGGACAACAAAGGATTGAAAGTAATGCTGCGAGCCCAACCGATACCAGCACCTAAAGTGTCGCCATAACTGAAGCCACCACAAGCCACAAGCCCTTGAAAATCTTTCAAACTCACGCGGCCTGTTTGTAAGTCAGTCATGTGAACATCATGCGACTCGAACCCGACTTGAGCAAAAGCATAGGCCATTTCCACATGCGAATTGACACCTTGCTCACGCAAAATGGCGACACGAGGTTTCGACAGATTGAGCCAAGGTGCTGCCACATTCTCCTCTGGCTTAAAGCTGAGAGAAACATGCAAGCCTGGATTGCTCAAATGACCCACACCTGCATGCTCCATGTCTGCGCAGGCGGCATTATCGCGTTGTCGACATATTTTCCAGCTGACGCTGTCCCAAACTTGGTGCAAATCTTCTAACTTCGCAGCGAAAATTTCTTTGGCATCGCGCCAAATACTCAAAGAACCCACGCCTTTGTCGATGGCTGAAAGAGCCGGCCTCGTTTTGCCAACAACATGACTGTGTTTGGAGAGGCTATGCTCGCGCAAGACTTGCATCACCTCTGCACGGTCTTGGGTTGCAATTTGAATGATCACGCCCAACTCTTCGTTGAACAAAGCCTTGAGGCTCAACTCTTCTCTTCGGGCACTAACTTGCTGTGCCCAATTTTTGGCATCACCGTACTCCGCGCGACTGTCAGAAATGCCATCACCTTCTGTGACCAACATGTCCAGATTGAGGGCAACGCCCACTTGACCCGCGAAACACATCTCTGCCACGGCGCTCAATAAACCACCATCACTTCGATCATGGTAAGCCAAAATTTTGCCTTGAGAGCGAAGCAAATTAATGACCTTGACCAAATTCACCAAGTTTTCGGGTGCCTCTAAATCGGGTACTCGATCGCCAGATTGATTCAAAACCTGGCTCAAGATGCTGCCGCCCATGCGGTTTTGTGCGTGTCCAAGGTCAATCAAAATCAAAGAGGTGTCTGCAATGTGGGCATTCAATTGCGGCGTCAGGGTACCGCGTACATCTTGTAAGCTGGCAAATGCACTGACGATCAAGCTCACAGGCGAGGTCACTTTGTGCGTAACACCCTCTTCTGACCATTGTGTTTTCATCGACAAGCTGTCTTTGCCCACAGGAATGGAAATGCCCAGGGCTGGACACAATTCAAGGCCAATAGCCTTGACGGTCTCATAAAGTGCCGCATCTTCCCCGGGCTCGCCACACGCAGCCATCCAGTTGGCACTGAGTTTGACGCGATCAAGTTCAATGGGGGCAGCCAACAAATTGGTGATAGCCTCGGCCACCGCCATGCGTCCAGAAGCCGCTGCATTCACGCTGGCCAAGGGTGTGCGTTCACCCATGCTCATGGCCTCTCCTTGAAAGCCTTGGTAGTCCGCCAGTGTCACTGCGCAATCGGCCACAGGTACTTGCCATGGCCCCACCATTTGATCCCGGTGGGTTAAACCACCCACAGTTCGATCGCCAATGGTGATCAGGAATCGTTTTGACGCAACCGTAGGATGACTGAGCACACTCAGGATGGACTCGTGCAAACTCACACCGGTCAGATCCAAGGGCGAGGTGCTGCGGTGCACTGAAATGACATCGCGATGCATTTTGGGGGGTTTGCCCAACAACACATTCATTGGCATGTTCACAGGATGCTTTGAGCTCTCGTCTAAGAACTTGTCGTCAGACACAATCAGTTGACGTTCGTCTGTGGCAACACCGACTACCGCAAATGGGCAACGCTCGCGATCACAAAACGATTTGAACAAATGAAGCGATTCAGGCGCAATCGCCAAGACATACCGCTCTTGACTTTCATTTGACCAGATCTCTTTGGGTGATAGGCCCGAAGCTTCTAAGGGGACTGCACGCAAATCGAAGCGTGCGCCTCGCCCTGCATCGTTTGTTAATTCTGGAAAGGCGTTGGACAAACCGCCAGCACCAACGTCATGAATCGCCAAAATAGGATTGGCATGGCCCATGACCCAGCAATGGTTAATGACTTCCTGCGCGCGCCTTTCAATTTCGGGATTACCGCGTTGTACAGAGTCAAAATCTAAGTTGGCTGCATTGGCACCCGAAGCCATTGAACTGGCCGCACTGCCACCCATGCCAATGCGCATTCCGGGACCGCCCAATTGAACCAAAAGGGTGCCAGCAGGAAATTGAATTTTCTGAGTTTGAAGAGCGTCAATGACACCCAAACCGCCTGCAATCATGATGGGCTTGTGATAGCCACGAACAACGCCATCGACCACTTGCTCGTATTCACGAAAGTAACCCAACAAATTGGGACGGCCAAATTCATTGTTGAACGCTGCGCCTCCTAAGGGACCCTCAATCATGATTTGCAGAGGGCTTGCAATGTGATCAGGTTTGCCATGGGGGCTATCCCATAATTTAGAGACTGTGAAACCTGTTAAACCCGCCTTGGGTTTGGAGCCCCGTCCTGTTGCCCCTTCATCTCGAATTTCGCCACCGGCTCCCGTAGAAGCGCCCGGAAAAGGGGAAATGGCGGTAGGATGATTGTGGGTTTCAACCTTCATCAGCACATGGTGCAGCGCCGCTTCTTTTTGATAGACACCCCCTTGTTTGGCCACAAAACGTTCTACTTCATGGCCAGCCATGACAGAAGCGTTGTCTGAATATGCAACCACTGTGTGCTGAGGATTTTGTTGATGGGTATGTCGAATCATGCCAAACAGACTGTGCGTTTGCTCTTTTCCATCGATGGTAAATTGCGCATTGAAAATTTTGTGCCTGCAGTGCTCGCTGTTTGCTTGGGCAAACATCATCAATTCAACATCACTGGGGTTTCTGCCCAACTGTTTGAATGAGCTCAAAAGGTAATCTATTTCGTCTTCTGCCAATGCCAGGCCAAATTCTTGGTTGGCTTTCGCCAAAGCTCCGCGGCCGCCTTCAAGCACATCGACGTGCAAAAGTGATTGCGCCTGCAACTCGGTAAACAGCGCCAAGGCATCTTCTTGTTTTGCAAGAATGGACTCCGTCATTCTGTCGTGCAACAAGTCTGACAATTTCAACAGAATGTCAGCCGTAGGGCTGTGGGCCGCGACAGCATTTTTAAAATGCAATGAATACACCAGCAATCGTTCAATGCGCCGGACATTCAACCCACAGTTGTGAGCGATGTCAGTTGCTTTCGACGCCCAAGGCGACACCGTGCCAAGTCTGGGCGTTACAAAAATTTGAAGGCTTGCAGAGGGGGTCGACGAAGCCGTTGGGTTGAATGGTTCACCGTAGGTAAGCAACTCAGACAAAACCGACTTTTGTGCAGAGTCAAGGGGCGAGGCACTGGCAACCAAATGAACATATTGGCCCGTGAGCGACCTGATGCCAGGGCAAATAACTTGCAAGCGCGGGAGCAATTGCTGGATCCGAAAATCGCTGAGGGCGTTACCGCCTTCCAAGATAAGAGTTTGCAGGGTCACAGGGTGGCCTTGAGGGCAATAGGGAAAGGTGTCTCAAATACCGCTGACTGGGGCATTGAACGAAGCATTATTTTAACCGCTGGCCGTGCACATTTCTGCAAAGTTGGGCTCAGGATGGGATAATCGTGCCCCATGACAATCACCCTTAAAGACAATGATGGCGCTACCGGCATGCGGGTGGCGGGCCGACTGGCATCTGAAGTCCTCGACTATTTGACGCCCTTTGTGAAGCCCGGCGTCACGACCAACGAACTGGACAAACTGGCTCATGATTACATGGTCCAGGTTCAAGGCACCATACCCGCACCCCTGAATTATCAGCCGCCGGGTTACTCGCCCTACCCCAAATCCATTTGCACCTCCATCAACCACCAGGTCTGCCACGGCATTCCCAACGAAAAGTTGCTCAAAAAGGGCGATATCGTCAATATCGACATCACGGTCATCAAAGATGGATGGCATGGCGACACCAGTCGCATGTTCATTGTGGGCGATGCCTCCATCGCAGCCAAACGTCTTTGCGCTGTGACCTATGAGGCCATGTGGCACGGCATCGTGCAAGTCAAGCCTGGCGCCTACTTAGGCGATATTGGGTGGGCCATTCAAAAGTTCGCTGAAAACTTAGGCTTTTCCATTGTCAGAGAATTTTGTGGCCATGGCATTGGCCGCGTATTTCACGAAGAGCCACAGGTTTTGCATTATGGAAAACCTGGCACTTTGGATGAGCTCAAAGCGGGTATGACGTTCACCATCGAACCCATGATCAATGCCGGCAAGCGCGACATCAAAGAAATGGGCGACGGTTGGACCATCGTCACCAAAGACCGAAGTTTGTCGGCTCAATGGGAACATACCATTTTGGTCACCGAGACCGGCTATGAAGTGCTCACAATGTCTGCCGGAAGTCCGCCTGCGCCTGATTTTGTCAAAGGTTAAAGCATGACCGATTTGTCGGCATTGAAAGACAAATACCGACAGGAAAAGCAGGCCCTGTGGTCTCACATTGCCAAAACTACAGCCAATGGACGAGGACTCAAACCCACATTGGTTCGTGTGGCCAAACTGGCGGACAAACTGCTTGTGCAACTTTGGCGCAATGCTGATTTTGGGCAAAGTGCAGCATTGATTGCCGTTGGCGGCTATGGCCGCGGCGAGCTCTTTCCGTCTTCAGATGTTGATGTTTTGGTTTTACTGCCAGACAACGTCATCGCAGAAGAATCTCCTTTGCTGAAAGCTAAGTTAGAGACCTTCATCGGCAGTTGTTGGGACAGTGGCCTTGAAATTGGCTCTAGTGTTCGAACCCTCGGAGATTGCCTAGAAGAATCCGAAAAAGACATCACCGTCAAAACTTCCCTTTTAGAAAGCCGACTCCTGACAGGCAATCTGGCGCTGTACCAGCAATTCGAACAAAGTTATCAAGATGTCATGGATTCACATGCATTCTTTGTCGCTAAAACTCTTGAATTGAATCAGCGTCATAACAAGTTTGAAAATACACCCTACTCTCTTGAACCCAATTGCAAAGAGTCACCCGGCGGGCTTCGAGATCTCCAAATTATTTTATGGGTTGCAAGAGCTGCAGGTTTAGGCCACACATGGGACGATTTGGCCGCCAGAGGTTTGGCGACTCAGCTAGAAGTCAAGCAAATTAAACGCAACGAAGCTGTGCTCAGCCTAATTCGTGCAAGGCTTCATTTACTGGCCAAACGGCGAGAAGATCGCTTGGTATTTGATTTGCAACATGCCTTGGCAGAAGCATTTGGCTACAAAGCCCAAAGCACCCCCGAAGGCAAGCACAAGCAAAGAGCCAGTGAAGTTTTGATGCGTCAGTATTATTGGGCTGCCAAAGCAGTCACGCAACTGAACCAAATATTGCTTTTGAACATTGAAGAGCACTTGCAAGCACAGCGTGGCGATCTTCGGGTTGAGGTGCGCAAACTTAACGAACATTTTTTTGAAATCAACGGGCTATTGGAAGTAGCTCAAGACGATCTCTATCAAAAACACCCGCACGCCATCTTAGAAACATTTTTGCTTTTTCAGCAGACACCTGGGGTTAAGGGGCTGTCGGCTAAAACGCTGCGTGCACTTTACAACGTGCGCGGCGTGATGGATGCCAACTTTAGGCGAGACCCTGTCAACCGAGCCACTTTCTTAAAAATTCTTCAAGAAAGTCAAGGCATCACACATGCCCTTCGCCTGATGAATCAAACGTCTGTTCTGGGACGCTATCTGTGGGTATTTAGAAACATTGTGGGTCAAATGCAGCACGACTTGTTTCACGTTTACACCGTTGACCAACACATCTTGATGGTCCTGCGAAATGTGCGACGTTTCTTTATAGCCGATCATGCACACGAATACCCTTTTTGCTCTCAACTGGCAGCCGGTTGGGACAAGCCATTCATCCTCTACACCGCAGCTTTGTTCCATGATATTGCCAAGGGCAGGGGTGGTGACCATTCAAAACTGGGCGTTTTAGAGGTTAAGCGCTTTTGTCGACAACATGGTATCGGTTCAGATGATGCCAAGCTCATTGCTTTTTTGGTTGGCGAACATTTGATGATGAGTCATGTGGCACAAAAAGAAGATCTCAGTGACCCTGATGTCATTGCAGCTTTTGCCAAACGCGTCGGCAATGAACGTCGACTGACTGCTTTGTACCTTCTCACTGTTGCAGACATTCGTGGCACAAGTCCCAAAGTTTGGAATGCCTGGAAAGGCAAACTTCTAGAAGACCTTTACAAGTACACCTTGCGCGTACTGGGCGGCAGAGCCCCTGATGCCAACGCAGAAGTTGAATCACGCAAACGCGAGGCGCTGGTCGAGTTGGCAAGACACTCCGAACCCCACGATGGTCAAAAAGCTTTATGGGACACTTTGGATGTTGGCTACTTCATGCGTCACGATGCCAGTGAAATTGCATGGCATGCAAGACAACTTTCTAGGTATATTTCTCGCGTTGAAGTTGCCCCTGTTTCCAACTTGAATGGCAAATGCATTGTACGGGCCAGAATTTCCCCCTTGGGTGAAGGGCTTCAAGTGTTGGTTTACACAGAAGACCAAACGGATTTATTTGCGCGAATTTGTGGTTACTTTGATCAAGCCGGGTTTAGCATTTTGGATGCCAAGATTCATACGGCTAAGAATGGCTTTGCCTTAGATACTTTTCAGGTGGTGACCTCGCTGCTACCAGAGCACTATCGCGAACTGATCACCATGGTGGAGTCTGGCCTTAGCGTCACTATCAACCAAAAGGGTAGCTTGCCCCCCCCCACCAAGGGGCGAGTCTCAAGGCGCGTCAAAAACTTTCCCATTGCACCTCGCATCACTTTGCACCCCGATGAAAAAGCGCAGAGCTGGCTTTTGGCCATTTCCGCCAGCGACAAAATGGGATTACTCTACAGCGTTGCCACCGTACTGGCCAAACACAGCATTAGCCTGAAATTGGCCAAGATCAGCACCTTAGGTGAACGCGTTGAGGACACGTTCTTGATTGAAGGTTCCGCGCTTCAACACAATCGTGAACAAATTGAAATAGAAACTGAATTGCTTCAAGTTTTGCAGTCTTAGTCTTGCACTGAGCGCTGCGTTCTAATTTTTCAATGCTTTAACTTTTTTTCCGCGGCGGCAAACCTGTGTGTTGTGTGAGCACACTGCCCCTTTTGGGCGATGCTGCTGCGCTAGGCGTGCTGTTTTTGCGGCGCGCACTTTGATAGTCATCTGACAACGGTTGCCATGTAGGAATCAAGTGGTGCTTACCATTGCCAATAAGGTCTGATCGGCCCATGGCCTTGAGTGCATCACGCAAGAGAGGCCAATGCTTGGCATCGTGATACCGCAAGAACGCTTTGTGCAATCTGCGGCGCTTTTCGCCTTTGACCACATCGACCTTTTCACTGTCACGCGTAATTTTGCGCAAAGGATTTTTGGTGGTGTGGTACATGGCTGTGGCTGTGGCCATTGGACTGGGATAAAACGTTTGAACTTGATCGGCCCGAAAACCATTTTTCTTAAGCCATATGGCCAGGTTCATCATGTCTTCATCGCTTGTGCCTGGGTGTGCTGCAATGAAGTAAGGCACCAAGAACTGTTTCTTGCCGGCTTCTGCACTGAACTTGTCAAACATGCTCTTAAACTTGTCATAAGAGCCAATGCCTGGCTTCATCATCTTGGTGAGCGGGCCTGACTCAGTGTGTTCCGGTGCAATTTTCAAATAGCCACCCACATGGTGAGTCACCAACTCTTTCACATACTCAGGACTTTGAACCGCCAAGTCGTAGCGCAAACCGGAGCCGATCAGGATCTTTTTGATGCCCTTCAAACTCCGGGCTTTGCGGTACATCTGAATCAGGGGGCCGTGGTCTGTGGTGAGGTTGCTGCAAATGCCGGGGAACACACAACTGGGCTTGCGGCAAGCCGCTTCAATTTCGGGTGATTTGCAGCCCAAACGGTACATGTTGGCCGTGGGGCCGCCCAAATCAGAAATGACGCCCGTGAAACCCTTGACCTTGTCGCGAATGTCCTCAATTTCACGCAACACGGAAGCTTCACTGCGGCTTTGAATAATACGGCCCTCATGCTCCGTGATCGAGCAAAAAGTGCAGCCGCCGAAGCAGCCCCGCATGATGTTCACAGAAAAACGAATCATTTCCCAGGCTGGGATTTTGGTGACACCATCGTGCGAGCCATTTTCATCGGCATAGATGGGGTGCGGACTGCGCGCATAAGGCAAATCAAATACAGCATCCATTTCGGCTGTGGTAAGTGGAATGGGTGGCGGCGTAATCCAGACATCGCGCGCGGTCACTCCATCGCCATGCGCTTGCACCAAACAGCGAGCGTTGCCCGGATTGGTCTCTAAGTGCAATACACGGTTGGCGTGCGCATACAGCACTGCATCAGATTTGACTTGCTCATAACTGGGCAAGCGGATGACACTTTTGTCACGCGGAGGCACTTTGTGCAAACCTTTGCCTGTCATGGCAGCCATCTGTGGATTGGGTACAAATTTGAGTGGCTTTACTTGCGCATTTTTTTGATCGGCCACAGACTGGGCTTCATCTTCTCTGGCGCAAGTGGCGCCATTCTCACGCGCCTGGTCTGAAATCATGAGGTAGGGATTGACGTGTGCCTCAACATGCCCAGGCGTGTCTACCGAAGACGAATCAATTTCAAACCAGCCATCTGGCGTTTGACGACGAACAAAAGCCGTGCCGCGAACATCGACAATATCGTGAACAGATTCTTTGGCAGCCAACCGGTGTGCAATTTCAACCACTGCGCGCTCAGCATTGCCATAGAGCAGCAAATCACATTTACTGTCAACCACAATGGATCGGCGCACTTTATCTGACCAATAATCATAGTGCGCAATGCGCCGCAATGAACCTTCAATGCCGCCCAATACAATGGGCACATCTGGAAAAGCTTCGCGACAGCGTTGGCTGTAGACAATGGCAGCCCTGTCGGGTCGTTTGCCGCCAACGTCGCCTGCAGTATAGGCATCGTCAGATCTAATTTTTCGATCAGCCGTGTAACGGTTAATCATGGAATCCATATTGCCTGCTGTGACGCCCCAAAATAAATTGGGCTTGCCCAAGGCGCGAAACGGATCAGGACTTTGCCAATCTGGCTGGGCAATGATGCCGACTCGAAATCCTTGTGCCTCTAGCATGCGACCAATAACGGCCATTCCAAAACTTGGATGGTCGACATAGGCGTCACCTGTGACCAAAACGATGTCGCAACTGTCCCAGCCCAATTGCGTCATTTCAGCGCGACTCATGGGTAAAAAGGGTGCCGTGCCAAAACGCGCCGCCCAGAACTTGCGATAGCTGTTCAGAGGTTTGGCGTTGCGCGGAAAAAAGGAGACGTCAACCAGTGCGTTCATGGGCTTAATTTGAGAATGCAGTAGTTTAGAGCCTCTTTGGGAACATATCTCTCAGAGGGTTTCTACAATCGGCCCTTGGGACTGTTGAGTTCTTCAATTTTCAGCCATTTGACACTCTAAAGCTTCAGCGATAATTCAAACATGTCTACTGAAGTTCAAGATTCTCGACAACCTCAATCTAAAAAAGAGTTGTTCTTGGTTTTCACATTCTTGGCACTCCAAGGGTTTGGCGGGGTTTTGGCCGTTGTTCAAAACGAGCTGGTGGAGCGCAGAAAGTGGATGACAAAGGCTCAATTTGTCGATGAATGGTCTGTTGCGCAAGTAATGCCAGGGCCCAACGTGGTGAATCTTTGCTTGATGATTGGCGGGAAATATTTTGGCATTGCAGGCGCATTAGCGGCTGTTTGCGGCCTAATCAGCGGTCCCCTTGTGGTGGTTCTATTTCTGGCCATTTTGTTTGGTGGCGTGGCCGACAACCCTGTTGCGCAAGGAGCCCTGAAAGGCATGGGTGCTGTGTCAGCTGGCTTGGTCATTGCAACGGGGCTTAAGCTGGGCACCACCTTGCCCAAAAATCCAATGGGACTTTGGACAGCCATTGCGTTTACTGCCCTTTCATTTGCGTGTGTAGGCATTTTGAGATGGTCATTGCCTTGGGTTTTACTTGGCTTAGGAAGCTTGGCCTGCTTGATCACTTTCCGCGCATTGAAACATATGCATACAACGCCTGACACCCCAAAAGAATCATATCAGGGGGCACGTTAAGCATGAGCTTGCAACTCAGTCCTCAAGATTGGTTGGACGTGTTCATGCATTTTGCCGTTTTGTCCCTGATGGGGATTGGTGGTGCGATCACAACGGTGCCAGAAATGCACCGATACTTGGTCATTGAAAAAAGTTGGCTGACAGACTCGTCCTTTTCCTCGTCCATTGCTTTGGCTCAGTCTGCGCCAGGTCCTAACGTGCTTTTTGTCGCTCTCATGGGCTGGCAAGTAGGCATCAGTGCAGGTGGGGGCTTAAACGCAGGCGCCAGTGCGTGGTGGCTTGGCCTGTTGGGTGTGTTCCTCACCATGTTGGGGATCATGTTGCCCTCTTCTATCCTGACATACAAAGCCACGAAATGGGCCCATCTCAACCGAGACCTGATCTCTGTACAAGCTTTCAAATCTGGCATGGCTCCCATTGTCATTGGGCTCTTGGTCTCAACGGGTTGGCTGTTGTCGGCTGCTCACAGCGACCTTGCGCAAGACTGGAAACTCTGGTTGGTGACAGCCATCGCAACTTTGGTGGTGTGGCGCACTTCAATTCATTTGTTGTGGTTGATAGCAGCCGGCGGCATTTTGGGTGCTGCGGGCCTGCTGTGAGCTCATGAACCCAAACGCTGCCGAACCGCTTCAAACAAACATATACCGCTGGCCACCGACACATTCAAGCTTTCGACGGCACCTTGCATAGGGATGCCAACTAACTCATCACAAGTTTTGCGAGTGAGCTGTCGCATACCAGGTCCTTCAGCACCTAAGACCAGAGCAACCGGACTTTTAAGATCAGCTTGGTAAATATTGCGAGGGGCATCTTCACTGGTGCCAATGATCCAAATAGATCTTTCCTTGAGTTCGCCTAGGGTTCTCGCCAAATTCGTCACCATGAAATACGGCACCGTTTCAGCTGCACCGCTAGCGACTTTGGCCACAGTAGCATTGATGCCGGCAGCATGGTCTTTGGGTGCAATGACAGCATGCGCACCCGCACCATCGGCCACGCGCAAACAGGCACCAAGATTGTGTGGGTCTGTGACTCCATCCAAGACTAAGAGCAAGGGCGGGCCCTGAACTTGGTCTAACAAATCGTCAAGCGAATGGGCTTGCGGCAAGGTTTCAACGCGAGCTGCAACACCCTGGTGGCCATGGCTGCCTGCCAACTTGGCCAATCGCATGCTGTCGGCTTCAATGAGGCGGACACCAGCCTCCTGTGCGCGTTCAATGAATTGCCGCATACGGGCATCGCGGCGTGTGGTTTCAAAATAGATCTCAACGATCGATTGAGGCGCTGTTTTTAAACGAACACCTACAGCATGGAAACCGAAAAGAATTTTGGGAGAAGACATGCCCCAATTATCGTTGGGATATGAGTTGTCCCGCTTGCAGCGTGAGAGTTCTATCGCAGCGAGAAGCTAGTTTTTGATCATGCGTGACCAAAATCAGGGTCGTTCCGCGTGCCTGATTCATGGACAGCATCAAATCCATGATGCTTTCGCCTGTTTGAGCATCTAGACTGCCTGTTGGTTCATCCGCCAAGAGGAGTTGAGGTTGAACCACAAAGGCTCGGGCAAGCGCAACACGCTGTTGTTCTCCCCCACTGAGAACTTTGGGAAAATGTTTCAGTCTTTCTGCCAGACCTACTTGCGCCAAAATATCTTTGGCCAATTGAGATGCGTTACGTAAGCCAGCCAATTCTAGGGGCAGCATGACATTTTCCAGTGCCGACAAATGGCCCATCAATTGAAAATTTTGAAACACAAAGCCCAGCTTTTGTCCGCGCCATGCAGCTCGCTGGTCCTCTGTCATGTCAAAAATTTGCAGGCCTGCCAGTGAAACCTTGCCTTCGGTTGGTGTATCTAAACCTGCCATGATGGACAACAAAGTGCTTTTTCCAGAACCAGAGGCTCCCAAAATGGCAACAGATTCCCCAGCCTTCACGGAGAAATCAATATCACGCAAAATAGCCAACGGCCCCCCAACATCACTGACCACCTTACTGACGTGACTGACTGAAATCATTGTTTCTGACATGTACCCATTTTCCTTACAACGACGATACTTTAACTGGCTTGTGGTGAGCTTGTTCTGCGCGGGTTTTTGCTTACCCCTTTGGGCCAGCGCTCAATCACCCAACGCCGCTGCCAAGTCCATCTCAAGCCCTGAGAAAATTGTGCTGATTGTGGGCGATTCTTTGAGTGCAGAGTACGGTCTTACTCGAGGGACGGGCTGGGTACAGTTGATGAGTGAGCAAGCTGCCAAAGAGATGGTGAAAGTGCGAATTGTCAATGCCAGCATCAGCGGAGACACGAGCTCAGGCGGTGTCAGCAGATTGCCACAACTGCTGCAAATTCACAAACCTCATCTTTTGATTGTGGAACTGGGGGGCAACGATGCGCTTCGAGGATTGAGCATGCGAATGACACAAAAAAATTTAAGCAGCATGGCCAAAGAGGCCAAGAAAACAGGAGCCAAAGTGATGATCGTTGCCATGCAAATACCCCCCAACTACGGCGCCAACTATGCGCAACAAATTGCACAAGCCTATCAATCGGTGTCTAAAGAAACTGGCGCTGAGCTGAACAGCAGTTTTTTAAAAGGCATTGCAGACGATGCCGATTCCTTAAAGTGGTTTCAGCCAGACCGCATTCACCCCAACGAAGCTGCGCAAAGCACCATGATGAAAAATATTTGGCCTCAACTTAAAAGAATGTTGGGCGAGCAGAAATAAGCCGCTGTCTTTGGAGTCGCCTAAAAATCAAGAGTTTTGAGGCGTATCAGAATCTGGCAAGGCTGCGTTGGCTTCATCTGCAAAGCCTTCTGAAGGAGTCTCAGGCGAATCTGTTCTTTTCTCAGACTTGGCTTTCAATTTGTCTTCTTTTTTGCGTTTCTTCGCCAATTCTTTTTGACGTTTTTCGTAGCCGTAATTGGGAGTTGCCAAGGTATTTCTTTCTATTGAATGGCTCCACTGTATCAGCTTGCCATTCAATCTTTAAAGACGTCTAAAAATTCAAGTACTGTTTCGCAGTCTGGGCCAAATCATGAATCAAATCTTGAGGATCTTCAAACCCTGTTGAAAAACGCACCAAATGGCCTTTTTGAAGTTGCGAAGGCCACTGGGAGCGCATGCTGGAAATGTTGTACGGGACCACCAAACTAACGGGTCCGCCCCAACTGTAGCCTAACTTGAACAAAGTCAAGCTGTCGCAAAATGAATCGACTTGGGTTTGTGTCAAGGATGGATGCAGCATGACGCTGAACAGCCCTGCTGCTTTTCCAGGCCCACCTTGAGGAGCGCACAAGGCTTGCCAATGGCGATACCCAGGGGCTCCCTCTAAAGCGGGATGAAGTACCTGAACGCACACTTTTTGGCCTTTCCACCATTGCGCCAACTGACGGGCAGAATGATCTTGTGCCGCATAGCGCAAAGAAATGGTGGGCAATGAGCGAAGAATACTTTCTATGTCGTTGGCGCCCACACAAATTCCCAATCGCATCATGGTCATTTTGAGTTTCAAAGCCAATACGTCGTCACAGGTCATGACACTGCCCATGAGTACATCGCCACCCCCACTGGGATATTTGGTCAGCGCATGCGCGGTGAAATCAACGGACAAACTGCCATCACCCAACAGATCAAAGGGCTTGAATGCAAGTCCTGCCCCCCATGTATTGTCTAAAGCGGTTAAAACGCGATGAGATTGACACACTTTGATCAAGCCAATCAAGTCTGGAAACTCCATGCTGACTGAGCCTGGGGCTTCTAACCAAACAAGTTGGGTATTGGGTTTGATTTTGGATGCCAAATCTTGAGGATCCATGGCATCGTAGTAAGTGTGAGAGATACCAAACGATGCCAACTCACCTTCGGCCAACACCTTATTAGGGCCGTAAGAGTTGTCGGGAAGCAAAACATGATCGCCCGTTTTCAAAACCGCAAACGACGCAACCGCCAAGGCAGACAAACCGCTAGGGGTCAGCACACAATGTTTACCACCTTCGAGCGCGCAAAGACGTTCTTCAAGCGTGAAGCTTGTGGGCGTGCCATGCGTGCCGTAGGTGTATGCAGATTTGTCTTTCCATTCGCGTTGCCGCATGGCGGCCACATTTGGAAAGAAAACCGTAGAGGCTTTGAAAATACCCGGTTGAGGGGCCTGAAACTCAGCGGGGGGGATGTAACCGTGGTGAATCAGCTGGGTCGACAGATGGGATGAGTTTTTTTCATTCATCCCACCATACTACCTTCAGACTTGCCACTTTGCCATTAATTTTGCAGGATTCATGCTGTCATAGCCTTCAAAAGGCTGATGGATCCAAGGGTTGGTCGGTAGAAATTCAACAGAGTAATCAGGCTGAAAACCGGAAAGTCCCTTGGTCCAAATGACAGCACTGCGCAGCTCAGTGATCGGCTTGTAATTGGTTTTCAACATGTCTACCACCGCATGCAGGGTGTGGCCCGAATCGGCCAGGTCGTCGACCAACAAAACCCGCCCTGCAATCTCACCTTTAGGGGTGGTGATGAAACGGGCAATATCCAAGTGACCCTGAACAGTGCCTGCATCGGCACGGTAAGAGCTAGTGGACATGATGGCCAAGGGTTTGTTGAAAATGCGGGACAAAATATCACCAGGGCGCATGCCGCCCCTTGCCAAACACAAAATGGTATCGAACTCCCACCCTGATTGGTGCACCTTGATGGCCAACTTTTCAATCAGATTGTGGTATTCGTCGTAGCTTACGTACAGGTGTTTGCCGTCTTCGGTCAGCATGCAGATTCTCCAGAGGTTGGTTCAGTTCACTTACGGTGAAAAGAGATGATGAAATCAATTAAAGAGGCGTTAAAAAAGGGTGGTGCATCAAAATGGTGTGATCACGGTCAGGACTGGTCGACACCAAGTGAATGGGAACGCCCGTGATGTGCTCAATGCGCTGCAAATACAAACGCGCATTGATTGGCAATTTGTCAAATTGTGTGACGCCCACTGTGCTGTCAGTCCAGCCTTCAATGGTTTCGTAAATGGGCTTGCAACGTGCAATGTCTTCAGCACCCATGGGCAGGATGTCCACAATGTCGCCATCCAAATCGTACCCTGTGCAAAGCTTTAACTCTTTCAAACCGTCTAGGACATCGAGTTTGGTAATGCACAGCCCCGTCAAACCGTTGACTTGAGCACTTCGTTTGAGCAAAGCAGCATCGAACCAACCACAGCGACGGCTGCGACCTGTTGTAACGCCCTTTTCAGCGCCTACTGTGCTCATGTGCCAGCCAGGCGTGCCTTCTTTTTCCCAATCCAACTCGGTTGGAAAAGGACCGCCGCCAACCCGCGTGCAATAAGCTTTGGTAATGCCCAAAACATAATGTAATAAGCTTGGACCTACACCTGATCCTGCTGCCGCGTTACCAGCCACGCAGTTGCTAGATGTAACGTAGGGGTATGTGCCGTGATCAACATCGAGCAGAGTGCCCTGAGCACCTTCAAACAACAAGTTAGCGCCTAAGCGGTGTGCATCGTTCAGTTCGCGAGATACATCGGCCATCATGGGTTTCAAAAGTTCTGCATGCTCCATGGCTTCTTTGAAAACCACGTCAAACTGAACTTCACCGTTTTTGACATAAGGCTTGAGTGCATCGCCGAAAATGAATTTCTCAGAACCCAAATAAGTTTTCAAAACATGGTTATGCAAATCCAAAAGCTCTTTGAGTTTGTGGGCAAAACGCTGTGGGTATTTCAAGTCTTGCACGCGCAAAGCGCGGCGGGCAATTTTGTCTTCGTAGGCCGGGCCAATGCCTCGGCCTGTGGTGCCAATTTTTTCAACGCCGCCTTGCTCACGCGCTGCCTCACGCGCAACGTCCAATGCCGCATGAAATGGCAAGATCAAAGGGCATGCTTCACTGATGCGCAAACGTGAGCGAACCTCAACACCCGCCTTTTCTAGACCTGCAATTTCTTCAAACAGTTTACCGGCAGACAAGACGACGCCATTGCCGATGTAACACTTGACGCCAGCGCGCATGATGCCACTGGGAATCAGATGCAATGCTGTTTTGACCCCATTGATGACCAATGTATGTCCTGCGTTGTGTCCACCTTGGAAGCGTACAACACCTTGAGCACTTTCAGTCAGCCAGTCAACCAGCTTGCCTTTGCCCTCGTCACCCCACTGGGTTCCAACGACGACAACGTTACGTCCTTTGATCATGTTCATTTTGTTTTGTTTTCAATGGCTTTTACGATCCACTGCCCCGCGACCTCAAGAAGTTCACGATCACATTGGAATTCATCTATTTCACTTTCGTGCCCAGGCAAACTGCAAACAACAGTTTCACCGTGCATGCGCAGTTGCGCAATGGCAGAACGCAGATCAGGGCGAGTGCCCCAAGGAGCCCGAATGGCTGCCTTCAGACTGAGCTGAGGAACCACCCCCACCCATTGCTTCAGATCCAAGCTGAAACCTACTGCAGGACGATCACGGCCCATTTCATGCCCAAAAGCGGCACCCACACCGTCATAACGCCCACCTCGCACAACTGCATCGCTAGCGCCTTTTGCATAAATTGCAAAGCGCAAACCACTGTAATAGGCATAGCCTCTGGCATCAGCCAAATCAAACTTGAAGGTAACATCCGGCAGTTGCTCGCTTAACCATTTCAGCTGCTCAATGGCCAGCTTGATTTGAGGCTTGGGGGGCAATTTTTGCAGTGCTTGCGAGAGAACTGAAAAGTCACCATACAGATCAATCAGGTTCATCAATCCTGCTTGAATACTTGCAGGAAAATTTTGGGTCAAATCGCCTAAAGCAGAGGCATTTTTGCTGGCCAGCGCCGCAAAAACTTCGCCTCGCATGACTTCGGTCAGCGGGATGTCTTCAAGCAAGCTGCTCACAATTCTGGCATCAGCCAGGTCAACCAGCACCTCACCCATTTCAGAAGCCCGCAAACAATCTAGCGCCAGTTGCAAAACCTCAAGGTCGGCTTCCAAGCCAGCATGGCCAAATATTTCGGCGCCGAACTGCAATGGTTCGCGGGTGGCGTGAGGTCGATCGGGTTGGGTATGCAGAACTGGGCCACAGTAGCAAAGCCGGGTGACACCCTTTCGGTTCAATAAATGGGCATCAATTCGAGCGACTTGAGGGGTTGTATCAGCCCTCAACCCCATCATTCGACCAGAAATTTGATCGACCAATTTGAAAGTCTGAAGATCAAGCGCCTTGCCTGTTCCAGTTAGCAAGGACTCAATGTGCTCAAGCAAAGGTGGGGATACCAACTCGAAGCCATAGCTTCGGGCAGTGTCTAGAAGCAATCTTCGGAGTTCTTCGATGTGCCTAGCTTCTGAGGGCAAGACATCAGCGATGTGATCCGGCAGGACCCAAGCGGACATGGCAATCTGGGGAGGCTGTTAAAACAGGGATTTTACTGGTTCAAACAGCGTCTAAATGAGCCAAACCAAAAGAAACAGGCCCAGCAAAACAATGGAAAGGCCAAAAAACCGAATCTGCCCATCTTCTAACTGCAAAAGCTGAGCAAACATTTCTCGCCACTTAGGCGGGGAAATGAGGGGCAGTAGCCCCTCGAAAATCAGCACCAGTGCAATGGCCATCAGGATTGAAGACCAGAAGCTCACTTATTTCTTCGAAGTCGGAGCGGCTTGGCTACCTGAAGAAGAACCTCTCATGGTTCTGAAGAAGTCTGAGCTGCTAGGGTCTAGAACCATGACATCGCTCTTTTTAGCAAAACTGGCCTTGTAGGCATCGAGACTTCTGTAAAACTGCGCAAATTGAGGATCGCGGCCAAAGGACTCGTTGTAGATTTTGGCAGCCTGTGAATCGCCCTGGCCTTTGATTTTTTGAGCATCGCGGTAAGCATTGGCAATGGTGACCTCGCGCTGTCGATCGGCATCAGCACGGATTTTCTCTCCCTCTGCACCACCCGTAGAGCGAAGTTCGTTGGCAACACGCTTACGCTCTGCCTCCATGCGTCGATAAACCGATTCGGTAATGGCGTCGACATAGTCTGCTCTTGTGATGCGAACATCGACAACGTCCACACCCCAAGGCTTTTCACCGCGCACTTTATCTAGGACTTCGCGCTTGACGTCATTCATCAAGATGTCGCGACTTAGAGACAGCAAGTCTTTCACAGTGCGCTTGTTGATCTCTTCTTGAAAAGCATTTCTAACCACTCGGTTCAGTTGATTGGCACCAGCCTTTTCATCCAAGCCAACATTGCGGATGTAAGCCATGGGATCTGTAATGCGCCAACGAACGTACCAATCGATCACCACACGTTGCTTCTCAGCGGTCAGCATGGGCTCGGTGTCGGGGCTGTCGAGGGTTAACAAACGCTTGTCAATGTAAGTGACGTTTTGCAAAGGCGGCGGCAGCTTGATGTTCAAACCAGGCTCGGTGATGACTTCTTTGATTTGACCCAATGCATAGACCACGCCAAATTGACGTTGATCGACCACGAACAACATGGAGCTGGCCAAAGCCAGCAACAGCAGCAGGGATGAAACCCATATTCCAATACGATTCATTTTGCTGCTTCCTTAACGATTTTCACGGTCACGAGATCGGAGACTGTCGCGCGATCTGGGATCTAGGGGGGCACTGTTGGGGGCAGAGCTTGTGGCTGCATTGTTAGCAGGTGTATCGACAGGGGCCATCACAGTCGAGGGTGATGCGGTCATTTGCATCAATTTATCGAGTGGCAAATACATCAGGTTGGAACCTTGTTTGCTGTCAATGACCACCTTGGTGACGTTGGAGTAAATTTGCTGCATGGCATCTAAATACATGCGATCACGCGTAACTTGAGGTGCATTTTGATACTCAGGCAAGATGGCCTTGAACCGTTGCGCATCACCTTCTGCTTGCGCCACAATTCGTTCGCGATAGGCCTGGGACTCTTCCTTCAAGCGGGATGCAGCACCCACGGCGCGAGGCACAACATCGTTGGCATAAGCTTGCGCTTCATTTTTGGCGCGTTCGCGCTCTTGGCCCGCCTTGAGCACATCATCAAATGCGGCTTGAACTTGTTCGGGGGGGCGAACGCCACCCTGTTGCAAGTTGATGCCAACCACTTCAATGCCCACCTTGTATCGGTCCAGAATGTTTTGCATCAGGGCGCGAACTCTAGGCGCAATCTGATCACGTTCTTCTGCCAAAGCAGAATCCATTTTCATTTTACCCACCACCTCGCGCACGGCTGTTTCGGCAGCTTGCACCACGGCTTCTGTGGGGTTTTTGCTTTCAAACAGATAGGCCCGAGCATCGTTTAAGCGATATTGAACGGCAAATTTAATTTCGACAATGTTTTCATCTTCCGTGAGCATGGCTGACTCACGAAGACCGGTGGCCTTGATGACGTTGTCGCGGCCAATGTCAACAGAACGAATTTGCGTGACAAACACCAACTCGTTTTTTTGAATGGGGTAAGGAAAGCGCCAATTAAAACCTGCACCGACAGTGGCCTTGTATTTGCCAAATTGGGTAATGACGGCTTGTTGTCCCTCTTGGACAATGAAGAAACCTGTACCCAGCCATATCAGGAGCAAAGCACCCAAAATGACACCAATGCCTAAATTGCGAAACACGGGAGGCAAACCATTGAAGGGCGAGCCATTGGGCTGACCTTTGTTGGGTGGACCCCCATTTTTGCCACCTAAGAACTGTGAGAGCTTGCGATTGAGGTCACGCCACAACTCATCCAAATCTGGAGGGCCAGAAGATTGGCCGGGTCGGTTGGACGAGTTGCCTGAATTGGAAGGCTGCGGATTTGGAGGCTGCTGTTGAGAACCATTGGCGCCTGGGGGGTTGCCAGGTGCATTGGTGCCTTCTTGACCTTCAGAAGCAGGTTTGTCGTCGCCTCGGCCCCAGCGTTGATCGTTCAAATTGAACATGCCACGAAGGCGCTGCGGCAAGACTGACCAGCTAAATGCACGGTATTTGGAATTCATTCGCTTTTCTACGTTTTTATATGACTACTCTCATTGTGCACAATCAGAGCGGCATTTATGAAAAATCATCTTCATTTTCCCCGAAATTATCAAGGTCAAAGCGGGGATCAGATTCGCGTTCGGGATTTGAAACTGTTCGAAGCACTTCTTCTGCCAGCATTTGGCGCAACACTGGCACGCCTTGACCCGATTGGGCACTGACAAATAGGCGCTTCAAAGGAATGCCATCAACTTCGTACAGGTCGAACATTTCAAGCGGTTGACGTTCGGGCGGCATAGTGTCTATTTTGTTAAAAATTAGCCATTGCGGCACATCTTCTGCCCCAATTTCCCGAAGCACCCTTTTGACTTCGTTCATTTGCTCCGGATAGTTTGGGTTGGAAGCATCCACCACATGCAGCAACAAGTCTGCATCGGCAGCCTCCTGCAAGGTGGCCTGAAAGGCATCAATCAAACCATGCGGCAAATCTCGGATAAATCCTACCGTATCAGAGACCGAAGCGCTGCGGCCAGCCTCCCCCAAATAAAGTTGACGGGTGGTGGTGTCCAAGGTGGCAAACAATTGATCAGCAGCATAAGCACGCGCTTTGACCAAGGTGTTGAACAAAGTAGATTTACCGGCATTGGTGTAGCCCACCAAGGAAACGTTGAAAGAGTTGCGGCGGTCGCGTTGTCTTCTTTGGGTAGAACGTTGCTTTTTAACTTTAGACAAGCGGTCCTTGGTACGCTTGATGGCGTCATTGATCATGCGCCGGTCAAGTTCAATTTGAGTTTCTCCAGGACCACCTCGCGTACCAATGCCGCCTCGTTGACGTTCAAGGTGTGACCACCGGCGAACCAAACGGGTACTCAGGTATTGAAGGCGCGCCAACTCAACTTGCAATTTACCATCATGACTGCGCGCGCGTTGACCGAAAATTTCAAGAATGAGCAAAGTGCGATCGTTGACGGGCAGGCCCAAGTGGCGTTCAAGGTTGCGCTGCTGAGCGGGGCTTAAAGACTGATCAAACAACACTTCTTTGGCGCCCATTTGCTCGGCCATGAATTTGATCTCATCAGCTTTGCCAGAACCCACAAACAGGGCAGCATCAGGGGCCTTGCGCTTGCAAGTGATTTTGGCCACTGGCTTGAGGCCTGCCGTTAAGGCCAATTGGCTGAGCTCATCTAGCTCAAGGTCAAAATGGGGCAAACCAAAATCAACACCCACCAACAAGGCGGGGGTTGTGTCAACCAAATCGCTGTTCAAAACAGCGCGTTAAGCCGAGGGCTCGTCGACGGCTTCGTCAGAACCTGAAAGGTTGACTGCTCGGCCGGGAACAATGGTGGAAATGGCGTGTTTGTAAACCATTTGAGTGACCGTGTTACGAAGCAGAACCACGTACTGGTCGAATGACTCAATTTGGCCTTGGAGTTTGATGCCGTTGACCAAGTAAATGGACACTGGCACATGTTCACGACGCAATGCGTTGAGGAAGGGATCTTGCAAAAGTTGCCCTTTGTTGTTCACGATATTCTCCGTGTTTTGAATTGAATTAAGGGTTTCACCTTAACACATCAAAAGGGGCAATTTGTGCAAGTCCTTTTTAAAAACCTTACAAATTACCCTGCATCTTTGTCGGCAAAGGGATTTTGCGATGTTTTCATTTCAATGCGCAAAGGTGTCCCTGATAAATCAAAGGCTTTGCGGAATCGCCCTTCCAAATACCGTTTGTAGGTCTCTGTGACATGTTCCAAAGAATTACCATGAATCACAATGACTGGCGGATTCATGCCACCTTGGTGTGCATAACGCAATTTTGGACGAAACATGCCGCCACGCTGAGGACTTTGAAACTGAACAGATTCAAGCAACAAACGCGTTAAAACAGGGGTGGTCATTTTGACCATGGCCGATTTGTGGGCCTGCGTGATGGATTTCCAAACAGGACCCAGGCCTTGACGTTTTTTGGCTGAAATGGTGTGCAAGTTAGCAAACTTGAGAAAAGGCAGTCTATTTTCTATCGATCGGTTTACCAATTCGCGTTGGTACGCATCGACCGCATCCCATTTGTTGACGGCCAACACAACCGCCCGACCACTGTCCAAAATAAAGCCCGCAATGTGAGCATCTTGCTCGGTCACACCCTGAGTTGCGTCTAACAACAACAAAACGACATTGGCAGATTCGATAGCTTGCAAAGTTTTAACGACCGAAAATTTTTCAATGGCTTCAAACACCTTGCCTTTGCGGCGCAAACCGGCCGTGTCAATGAGTTCAAACTTTTGACCGTCTCGTTCAAAGGGAACCGTGATGGCATCACGGGTGGTGCCTGGCATGTCAAAGGCGACCAAACGCTCTTCACCTAACCATGTGTTGACGAGAGTTGACTTGCCCACATTGGGGCGCCCCGCCACAGCCAACTTGACCACACTCAAATCTGGTTCTACGTCAGCATCGTCTTCGGGCAGCAACAGGGGGTCAAGTGCCAACTCAACAAGGCTTCGAACGCCTTGGCCATGGGCCGCAGAAACGGGAATGACGTCGCCCAATCCAAGTTCATAAAACTCGCTGATTTGAACGCCCTCGCGCATACCTTCAGCCTTGTTGGCAACCAACAAACAAGGCTTACCAATGCGCCTTAAATACTTGGCAATGTCATGATCTTGCGCAGAAACGCCTGCACGGGCATCCACCACAAAGACCACCACATCGGCCTCAGCAACTGCTTGCTGCGTTTGTTTGGCCATTTCTTTATAGATACCGTCATGGGCATCAGGCTCAAACCCACCTGTATCAATGACGATGTATTCATATCGACCCTGGCGCCCTTGACCGTAGTGTCTATCTCTCGTGAGACCCGCAAAGTCTGCGACAATGGCATCGCGAGTTTTGGTGAGTCGATTGAATAAAGTGGACTTGCCCACGTTGGGGCGTCCGACCAAGGCCAGTACGGGTTTCAAATCTGTCTTTCAGTTGGATGTTATTCGGCTTTGAGGGCTTGCACCAAGCCACTTTGAGTCACGATCACCCAATTTTTTCCAACACGCAGAGGCGTCATTGCAATGCCAGACGCATCGACTTGCATGCGTCCAATGGTTTGTCCATTGCTTGCATCAATCCAATGGGCCCAGCCCAAACTGTCGCCAACAAGCAACTGGCCGCCAGCCCAATTCGGTGCAGTGAGCCCCCTAAAACGCAACGCATCAGATTGCCATGCGACTTGGCCGTTGTTTCGCTGCCATGCGACTAATTTACCGTCAGATTCAGCACCAAAAAGTTGGGTTTCTGAACCTGTTAAGCCCACATGCCCTTGTGATGCACGTGTCCATAAGTTGCTGCCCTTCAGGGCATCTATGCAGGTGACAGAAGTTTGAAATGCTCTGGCACAAATGACATGGTTAACACGCGAAACACCTGCCACCAAGTCAACCAAACGCTCAACTTCGTTGGTGCCGCGTGAGGAGCCAATGCTAAGTTCAGACATTGACACGCCATTGGCAGGATTCATGGCCACCAATCGGCCAGAAAGGCCAACCAGCAGCCTGTCTTGAAAAGTCGTCAGGATGCCTGATTGTTTCAAAACCAAGGGGTCGCCAGAGCGTTGCTGACTCCACAACCTTTGTCCTGATGCGCCATCAAAGGCCATCACCGTTCTATCGGCTGTTAACACAAAGACTCGGCCACCGGCAACCAAAGGCGAGGTGAAAGAAGATGCCGGCAACTTGACCCGCCAAATGACCTTGGCGTTTGAAATTGCAATCAATTCGTTGGCTTTTGAAATAACAGCAAAACGCTCGCCATCTCCCCCAACGCCAGCGGCAATTGGGGTATTCAAAGCATGACGCCAAGACTCAACACCCGTTTCGGCGTCCAACACCATCAGCAGCCCGCTGCCACTGACCAATGCTAACCGACCCTCGGTCAAGTTGTGGCTCAAAAGAGCGCTGGCATTTGGGTCGAGAGGGCCGAGTTGGACCGACCAGCCTTTGCTGATGCTCATTAGGGGTTTGAAGTCGGTCAATGCTGTTGGGCTTGGCTTCTTAGGGGTGCTAGAGCAAGCGACCAAGCCCATGAGCAATATGCCAGCTGTTGCGTAGGACAAACAAGCCATGCTTCTCTCCCTGATCCCAGCACAGAAGGACTGAAATTTCATTGCGAGACACCTTTCGCAGCGTCAGGATCTACGCCCAGAGCATTCAACTTGGCACCCACCAAACGCCGGTATTCAGAATTTTCCTCCAACTGACGCCATGCTTCGCTGTAAGCTTTGATGGCTTCTGGCGACTTGTTTTGAGCGGCATGAAGATCGCCTTGAACATCAGAAGCAAGTCCGGCAAATGCAGGATCAAAGGGTTTTGACAGCGTTTTTAAAGCATCGTCATAGGATTTTTGCTGCATTTGTAAGTTGGCCAAGCGCAGACGGGCCAATTGGACCGTGCCTTGATCGGATGCACTTTCGCTGGCCCATTGCAGGGCCGCTTTTGCGGCATCCGTTTTGTCTGTCATTTGAAAGGATTTGGCCGCCAGCAGCGCTGATTGGGCAGCGAAAGTGGTGCCCGGGAAGCGCTCCTTCATGTCCGTCCAAGCGCGCTCAAGCTTGACCAAATCACCCGCAACTGCTGACTTTTCAAGCTCGTCAAAGAGTGCCGACGCCTTGCCAGACTGTTGCCCTTGCCAATATTGATAACCATTCCAACCAGCATAAGAGCCCAACACGGCGATCAAAAGCCAGGTGATAGCGTTGCCGTATTTTTTCCAAAAGTGCTTGAGTTCATCAAGTTGCTCTTGTTCTTCTAAATCGAGATGTGATGCCATATTCAGCTTTAAATTAAGAGATGGATTGTAGGCTGTGGGCCCAAGTGCCCAAGTTTGCAAGAGATTCTGTCCTTTGAGCCCCACCAAATTCGCGCAAGGGCTTGACTGAAACGGTATTTTGAACAAGCTCATCTGCTCCAAAAATCAGCGCAAAAGCCGCACCACTGGTATCGGCTTTTTTAAATTGACTTTTCATGCTGCCAACGCCCTCACCTGAGCCTGCATGCATTTGGACATTGACACCCAAGGCGCGGAGTTGTCTCAGGTAGTTCAAAACCAGAGGCAAGTTGCTTGCGTCAGGTACGATGGCATAAGCATCGGGCGTGGCATCAGGCAATTGCACACCCTGTTCTTCTAGCAAGGCCAAAACGCGTTCAAGTCCTAAGGCCCAGCCCACAGCAGGCGCGGGCTTGCCACCTACTTGCTCAATCAAATAGTCATAACGACCGCCACCACAAACTGTGCCTTGAGAACCCAACTGATCGGTGATGAATTCGAACACGGTGAGGTTGTAATAATCCATGCCGCGAACCAGGCGTGGATTCAACGAATACCGCACGCCATTGGCATCGAGAATTTGACGCAAGGCGTTGAAGTGGGCAAGGGAGGCCTCACCCAAAAAATTCATCAGTTGAGGCGCTGACTCAACCACTTCTTTCATGGCAGGATTTTTGGTGTCCAAAATTCGAAGCGGGTTGGTGTACAAGCGACGCTTTGCATCCTCGTCCAAAACAGCTTGGTGTTTTTCAAAGTGTGTGATCAAGGCAGCCCGATGTGACAACCTCTCTGGTGGTTGCCCCAAACTATTGAGTTCAAGGCGAACATTTTTCAGGCCAATGGCTAGCCATAAATCATGCGCCAACAAAATAACTTCAGCATCAATTTCAGGGCCTTGAAAACCCAAGACCTCGGCGCCAATTTGGTGAAACTGTCTGTAGCGTCCACGTTGAGGGCGTTCGTGTCTAAACATAGGGCCCATGTAATACAAACGCTTACCGCCCTCATAAAGCATGTTGTGCTCAACCACTGCACGCACCACACCAGCTGTACTTTCAGGGCGCAAAGTCAGGGCTTCGCCATTGAGGCGATCTTCGAAGGAGTACATTTCCTTCTCCACGATGTCGGTTACTTCGCCCAAGCCGCGCACAAAAAGTGCCGTGGGTTCGACAATGGGCGTGCGGATATTTCGATATGCGTATCGGGCCATTAAGTTTCGCACAACGCCTTCAAGCCATTCCCATTTGGCGGACTCACCGGGCAATACATCGTTCATGCCTTTAACGGCAGTGATTTTTTTAAACGCGCTCAATTTAGATGAAAATTCTTTGGATGGAATGTCAGACATAAAAAATCAATTAGCCGTTTTTGCAATGCCGCCAAAACGGTTGTCGATGTATTGCTCGACCAGGGTTTGAAACTCTTTGGCAATGTTGTCGCCACGCAAGGTGAGTTTTTTTTCACCATCAATGAAGACCGGTGCGGCAGGGGCTTCCCCAGTACCTGGCAAACTGATACCGATATCGGCATGTTTGCTTTCCCCTGGGCCATTCACAATACAGCCCATGACAGCCAATTTCAAGTGCTCGACACCCGGATAACGGTTTCGCCAAACTGGCATTTGAGCACGCAAAAAATCATCGATTTGTTTGGCCAGTTCTTGAAATGTGCTGCTGGTGGTTCGGCCACAACCTGGACATGCAGTGACGCTAGGTACAAAAATTCGCAAGCCCAAAGATTGCAAAATTTCTGATGCAATGACCACTTCTTGAGTGCGAGCCTCGCCGGGTTGTGGCGTGAGAGAGACCCTGATGGTGTCGCCGATACCCTCTTGAAGCAAGATGGCCAAAGCAGTGCTTGAGGCAACGGTGCCTTTGGTTCCCATACCAGCTTCTGTTAGACCCAAATGCAAAGGGTAATCGGTGCGTCTGCCCAGCTCTCGGTATACAGCGATCAAATCTTGGACACCCGAGACCTTGCACGACAGCATGATTTGTGCACGCGCCATGCCCATCTCGTGCGCCTTGTCAGCCGAAGTAATGGCAGAGGTAATGAGTGCCTCGTACATCACTTGTCGAGATTCCCACGGTGTTTTTCTTTGACTGTTTTGATCCATCAACTCAGCCAACAACTCTTGGTCTAGGCTACCCCAATTGACGCCAATTCGAACAGGCTTGTTCCAACGCATGGCCGCTTCAATCATTTGTCCAAATTGAAGATCGTGCTTATCGCCTTTTCCAACATTACCAGGATTGATTCGGTATTTGGAAAGCGCTTCTGCACAAGCTGGATGATCGCTTAGCAATCTATGACCGTTGTAGTGGAAGTCGCCAATCAGGGGCACATCGATGCCCATTTTGTCGAGCTGATCTCGGATGTGTGGCACGGCCTCTGCAGCCTCTGGCGTGTTGACCGTCAAACGAACCAATTCAGACCCGGCCAAGGCCAACTCTTTAACTTGGATGGCTGTGCCTATGACATCAACCGTATCGGTGTTGGTCATAGACTGAACACGAACAGGCGCTTGCCCCCCCACCGTCACAACCCGCTGGCCCCAAACCACTTGAGATTGAAGGCTGTGCCTTGGGCGAGGAATAGCAGCAGGAATGGCCTCGGCCACGGTCTTAGGAATGACAATAGGTTCCATCATTTTTTGACCTCTAGAGTTGGAGGATTTGAGTCTTTGGGTGTGTTGCGGCGATTGGCATCAAGGGCAGGTGTAGAGCTCTCAAATACCAAAGCCCTAGGAAGTTCGACTTGCGTTGAATCAGGGACTGCTTGTTCTTGAACCAGTGGTGGCATGGTCGGCACCACTTCGGACACCTCAGGCTTCGTCTTCATATTGAAAACGTGGCGTTGCAGGTCGGCGGAATAGGCCCCTGCCAAAAGGCAAATGATTGCGAACAAGATCCAAAGTTTGCCGCCTCGACGGTTTGTGCCACTGGGTTGATCCATTCGATGTGTTTTGAAGGAAGATCTGCTTTCAGATTCAATCAGCTGTAGGGGTTTTAAACCGTTGGTCATTTGAGGCATCAGTGCCAAAACGGGATCGGCTTCGATTTTCAAAAAACGACAAACTTTGGCTGCCAATGCGCGTGCAAAAACTGGCTCAGGCAAGCTTTCAAACCGATCCGCCTCAAGGGCTTCTAATTGTTTGATACTGACTTTGAGATTCACAGACAACACCGCCAAATGCAAACCTGCTTTTTCACGAGCAGACCGCATGATGGCCCCAGGGGATTTGGGCAACTGGGGCACAGAAGCCTCAACGACGAGCTCAGTCATGTGGGACGCCATCCTGGTAGGCGCGCCATTGCGCTGAATTTGAAAAATGAAGTCCTAACATCTTGCCCCAATGGTTCTTTTTAACTGCTTGATTCTGGCGCTCTGCAAGCTGCAAAGCAAGCCACACCGATTGTGCACTCACAGAGGGAGAATCATTCAAATATTCAAGAATTTTCTCAGCTTCTAGGAACTTTCCCAACTGAATTTTGAGGTCAACCAGTTCAATGGCATCAGAAATCAAGCCAGGCTGTTGGGCGAAGGCTTCAGACATCCTTGTGTTGGCGGCCTCAAATTGCTTGTTTCGCCATAGGCACTGACCCCAAATCCAGTTCGTTCTGACCTGATCAGGGCCCACGAAAAGGTCGAACGCGCGTTTAAATTTTTCAAATGCAGCTTCAAAATGGCCATTTTGGCATTCAAAAACACCCCATTGGTAGGCTATTTGAGGGTCTTCGGGGGCTGCCTCCATGGCCTGTTGAAAGAATTTTTGGGCCAACTCCACCTTATTTTGCTGTCGTAAAAGAAGGGCCTTCAGGACCAAAGCGGGCGCATGTTGAGGCATCAAATTCAATGCTTGGTTAACCTCTTCCAATGCATACACAGACATTCCTGCTTGAAAGTAGGCAGAAGCCAAGGCCGTTCGCGCCTGCGTTCGCAACAACCATGGAGAAGTCTCTGCGGACATGGGAAACCAAGCATTGGCAATAGGCAAATGCAAGCCCATTGAAACAAAAAGTAAGGTCAAGAACCGTCTTGCCCTGAAGTAGGAGGCAAGAGCTTCGAGTCGTGTCATCAGATGTGAGGTGAGTCGATGCTTGGTGTGGCAGCGTGCCATTGAATGGGAACTGAACGTTGTTGGGCAATTCGCTCTGCTACACCTGTCCGGTCTTTGACGTCGCCCGCCAATTGTCCGCAAGCTGCATCGATGTCGTCACCCCGCGTTTTTCGGACAGTGGTGACAAACCCTGCGTCTAAAAGCACCGTTGCAAATTTCTGTACCGTTGAGTCGTCTGATCTTAAAAGACCCGACTCTTTGAACGGATTGAAGGGGATGAGATTGAATTTGCACCGAAGTCCCAAGGTGGCATGGTGACGAATAAGTTGGACCAACTCCTTGGCATGTGTCACTTGGTCATTCACCCCCTTCAACATGCAATATTCAAAGGTGATGAAATCTCGGGGTGCTTTTTCCAAATAACGAGTGCACTCAGACAGTAATTCATCCAAGGGGTACTTGCGATTCAAAGGCACTAAATTGTCACGCAATGCATCGGTGGGTGCGTGCAATGAAACGGCCAAGGCCACTGGGCAATCGACTGACAAACGAGTCATCATGGGCACCACACCCGACGTAGAGACAGTGACACGTCGACGAGACAAGCCGTAGCCATGATCGTCTAGCATGGCCTTCAAAGCTGGAACCAAAGCGTTGTAATTTTGCAGCGGTTCACCCATTCCCATCATGACCACATTGGAAATCACGCGATCTGTTTGGTTCAAATGGCGGCGTAAAAAATGTTCAGCAAACCAGAGTTGAGCCAAAATTTCGGCCGTGCTTAAATTGCGACTAAATCCTTGGTGCCCTGTGGAGCAAAAGCGACATCCCACAGCACAACCAGCCTGGGAAGAAACGCACAACGTACCTCGATCGTCTTCGGGAATAAAGACGGCTTCAACGGCATCGCCGGAACCTACATCGAACAACCATTTGATGGTGCCGTCTTTGGAGAACTGTTGCGTCAAAATAGGCAAAGCCGCCACGTGGGCATGGAGCTTTAACTTCTCGCGCAGTGATTTGGCAATGTCAGACATGTCGTCAAAATTAGACAAACCACGCTGATGAATCCAGCGAAAAAGCTGGGTGGCGCGAAAACGTTTTTCGCCCAAGCCTTCGCAAAAAACGGCCAAGCCTTCAAGGTCAAATTCAAGAAGGTTGGCCGTCATGGCGGAAAAAAGAAAGTTCTTGTCCGCGAGCTAATTGCAGTGGCTGATTAGCGGTGATTAACGTGAATAGACGTTCATGCCAGCAAAAAAGAAGCTGATTTCTACAGCTGCTGTTTCGGCAGCGTCAGAGCCGTGAACAGCGTTGGCGTCGATGCTTTCGGCAAAGTCAGCACGAATGGTGCCGGGGGCTGCTTTCTTTGGATCTGTGGCACCCATCAAATCGCGATTTTTCAAGATAGCGCCTTCGCCTTCGAGGGCTTGAATCATGACGGGACCAGAAATCATGAACTCAACCAGATCTTTGAAGAATGGACGGTCTTTGTGAACCGCATAAAAAGCTTCAGCTTCGCCACGCGACAGGTGCGCCAACTTGGCAGCTACCACTTTGAGGCCAGCGGCTTCAAAACGAGCGTAGATTTGACCGATGACGTTTTTAGCAACAGCGTCAGGCTTGATGATGGAGAGAGTGCGTTCAATAGCCATGGAGAGATTCCTCAATATTTTTTAAAATTAGCCTGCTATTCTAACCCGAGCTAAGGGTTTCCCCATGGTGGAAAAGGAATTGCAAGCTCTTGAATGATTTGCCCAATTCAACGGCTTCTACCGCCATTTCGACGAGGGCCACCGGAACGGCCGCCGGGGCCTTGCTCTTTGCGTTGGCGACTGAAACTATCCGCCCCAATGTAGCCGACAGATGTTTTCATCGGGTCTGGCTGGCTGCTGGCAGATTTGTCACTGCGTTGGCGCGAGGGGCCAGGCCCTGATTTGTTGCCACCAAAGGCCCTGTTTCTAGGGTTTCTTGGATTTTGATTTCTAGGATCCTGAACTCGCTTTTCACCAACAGGGCCGAGCTCATTTCGGTTTTGAGAGGCTTCAGCTTTGTTGGCTGCATGGGTCAGGGCACGGATATCTGCTTCATCCAATTCCATGTAGGTGCTCCGGCGCAAACCATGTGGCAAAACCATGGCGCCATAGCGAATGCGAATGAGTCGGCTGACAGCATGGCCCACCGCTTCCATCATGCGCCTGACTTCGCGATTTCGCCCCTCTGAAATGGTGACACGGTACCAACAGTTAGAGCCCTCTCCGCCACCGTTTTCAATTGATCCAAATTGAGCCATGCCATCTTCAAGCATGACGCCGTCTAACAACTTTTGTTTTTCTTCATTGCTCAAGGCACCCAAAACGCGAACTGCGTATTCACGCTCTAGTCCAAAGCGAGGATGCATCAATCGGTTGGCCAATTCGCCTGAACTGGTAAACAGCAACAAGCCTTCTGTGTTCAGATCCAAACGCCCAACAGACTGCCATTTGCCCTGCTGCAATCGCGGTAACTTGCGAAAAACAGTAGGCCTGTTTTTGGGATCATCGTGAGTCACAATTTCACCAGCCGGCTTGTGATAAGCGATGACGCGAGGTGGCGGTGGATCGATTCGTATTCTGAGAGGGCGTCCATTGACCTTCACCTGATCACCAAACTGAATCCGTTGGCCAATGTGAGCGGGTTCATTGTTCACAGAAATACGCCCTTCCAAAATGAGTTGCTCCATTTCAAGACGTGAGCCTAAGCCAGCTTGCGCTAAAACTTTGTGCAGCTTGGGAGATTCAGCTTGGGGCGGCAACACTCTCTTGGTCAAAAGCGGTGAAATGGTGCTTTCAGCTTCTTGGTCAAACTCTCCAGAAACGACATCCTCAATGGCAATCGGCCTCAATGGATCTTGAGACGGCGTTTCGGGAGACTCAATCATGGTGTTGGCCTTCCGCCGCGTCTGGTATTTCCTGCGCCATGTTGGTCAAGCCTTGTGCCTCTAAGGTTTCTGCCTCTACCGCATCAGCAACCTCGATGGCATCTTCTAGAGAAAGTGAAGCTTGCGTGGAGTCTTCTTGAGGGGGATTCAAGCTGGCCAACACGGCTGCCTGACCTTCCACACTGCTAAGTAATGGCAATTGATCAAGAGACGACAAACCCAAATCATCAAGGAAATGGCGTGTGGTGGCATACAAACCAGGACGGCCGACAGACTCGCGATGTCCAATGACCTCAACCCAGCCTCTGTCTTCCAACTGTTTGATGATTTGAGTATTGATAGTGACGCCCCGTATGTCTTCCATATCGCCGCGGGTAACCGGCTGGCGGTAGGCAATGATGGCCAATGTTTCCATGACTGCACGGGTGTATTTGGGGGGCTTTTCTGGGTTTAGTTTGTCCAAAAAAGTTCGCAGTTCAGGGCGGCTCTGAAACCGCCAACCTGTGGCAACAGAGACCAACTCTAGGCCGCGCTCGGCCCAATCCAATTGCAACTCTTCTAGGAGTGCCTTAAGTGTGTCAGCGCCTAAAGCGTCATCGAACAACACACGCAAGTCACGCACAGTGACGGGCTGAGTGGAACAAAGTAACGCTGTTTCAAGGACACGCTTGGCTTGCGCCGTGTTCATGGTGTCAATCTTCCGGGATAAATGCGCTTGAAGCGCGAACCGAGATGCACTCACCGACTTGAAACTTCAAGTTGGCGGGGGATGGGACCCACCAGCGCACCCCATCTAGGGGAATTAAGCCAATCTTTCGATCAGCCAAGCCTGAGATTCAGGAATTTTCATTGTAACTGAGGTACCAAGCTTGGCGCAAACTCTGAATATCTGCTGGTAAAGGCGATTGAAACGCCATGGGCTGCCCTGATATGGGGTGATCAAATGACAAAAGGTCTGCATGCAAGGCATGCCTAGGTATCAAGGGATGCGGCGAGCCCCCATAAAGGATGTCAGCCACCAAAGGCATTTTGAGGGCCGCCATGTGAACTCGAATTTGATGCGTTCGCCCCGTCTCTAAAATGCAACGCACTAGGCAACCATGTTCACTTTGTGACATGACATGAAAATGGGTTTTGGCTGTTTTGCCAGAGTTTTTGCTCAAATCTACAACGGCCATTCTCAATCGATTGGCAGGATCTCGACCAATCGGCAAATCAACTGTCTTTTGCGTATTGCCCGTCCAGGGCTTGTCAGTCATGGCAACGTACTGACGCTTAATTTCGCGAGCTGCCATTTTTTTTACCAAAGCATCCATGGCCGCGCGTGTTCGGCCAACCACCATCAAGCCACTGGTGTCTTTGTCCAAGCGATGAACAATGCCAGCTCTGGGCAAATCCATGAGGGAGGTGTCTAAACCTAAGAGCCCATTCATCAAGGTACCGGACCAATTTCCAGGGGCGGGATGCACCACCAAGCCAGCAGGCTTATTGATCACTCGGAGATCAGCATCTTCGTAGACCACATTCAGGGCCAGAGATTCTGGCTTGAATGCTTGCGATTGAGGCGTGGCACGTAGCTCAATGTGCCAAAGCTCACCGGCTTTGACCTTGAAGGCAGACTTCAGCTGCGCCACGCCTGCCCGGCTCACAGCGCCATCTTCGAGTAACTGCTGCAAATAACTTCTTGAAAACTCAGGTACGCCAGCCACCAGCATCCGGTCTAGGCGATGCCCATGAAATTCTGGAGGTACGATCAGTTCGCGAACCTCCGAGACCTTCGCTGCAATGACAGTTTCCAGAGAAGTTTCATCTTGAAACTCATCAAGCTCGTCTAGCTCTGGGGGGCTCGATATAATCAATTTGGTTTATTTCCAAGGTTGCCAGATGTTGAACATCAGATTATCGGTGCTTGCGCTAACGCTTGTCGGTTTGAACGCGACTATGTTGTCCGGATGCTCAAGCACGCCTACAGATCCTACAGCAGCCTGGGCGCCTGAAAAAATTTACAAGGAAGCACGCGATGAAACGAGTGCAGGAGCTTGGGACCGTGCGGCCATGCTGTTTGAAAAACTAGAGGGCCGTGCAGCTGGCACGCCTTTGGCACAACAGGCTCAGATCGAAAAAGCCTATGCGCAATACCGAGCCTCAGAAAAAATTCAAGCCATCGCCACCCTTGACCGCTTTCTGAAACTGCATCCCGCCAGTCCTGCTGTGGATTACGCGCTTTACTTGAAAGGCCTTGTCAATTTCAACGACAACTTGGGCTTGTTTTCTTTCATTACAAAGCAAGACCTGTCAGAACGTGACCAAAAAGCTGCCAAAGACTCTTTTGAATCATTCAAAGAACTGACTTCAAGATTTCCAGACTCCAAGTACGCTTCAGATGCACGCCAGCGAATGACTTACATTGTCAACTCATTGGCAGCTTATGAAGTTCACGTGGCGCGTTTTTACTACAGCAAAGGCGCCTATGTGGCAGCTGTCAATCGCGCTCAATTGGCGATCACAGACTACCCTGGAGTTCCAGCCATCAAAGAGGCACTGGAAATATTGGCCAATTCATATGGTGCGTTGGGAATGGACGAATTAAGGGCAGATGCGCAGCGCGTGTTAGAAAAGAACTTTCCAAATGCAACGGTGCCCGCCAAGGCCAAAACTACTGCGTGGTGGAAGTTTTGGTAAGTTTTTCCAAGGCCGCTTCAAACTCAACTTCAGTGTGAAGCCTTCGCATTGGCGGCAGACATGCCAACAAACGCCGGCCGTATGCCATGCCTGTCAGACGTGGATCGCAAACTACCAATAAGCCCTGATCGGTTTCACTTCGAATCAATCGCCCTGCACCTTGCTTCAGGGCCACTGCGGCTTCCGGCACGCTGTAGTCTGAAAATGAGCTCTTGCCCATTAACTCCAAGCGTTGCGAGCGCGCCTCTACCAAAGGATCGTTTGGCGGAGGGAACGGCAACTTATCAATGACGACCAACTGAAGCGCATCGCCCGGAACATCAAAGCCTTCCCAAAAAGAAGCAGATGCAACCAATACGCATCCCAAGCCACCCTCGCTAGCACCCACTCGAAAACGCTCCATGAGACGTCGTTTAGGACCTTGCCCTTGTACCAAAATTTCTAACTCACCGGTTTGACCCAAGGCCGCCGTCAGGGCCTCACCAATGTTCCGCATGGCATTCAAAGTGGTCGTCAGCACCAAAGTTCTACCGCCCAAATTTCTTGCGTGTTTTTCAACCCAAGATGACACCGTGCGCGTATGACCCATATCGCTGGGTTTAGGCATACCCTGCGGTACATAGATAGCGGCCATGTTCGCGTAGTCAAAGGGGCTTGTAACTCTGAGCTTGCGCGATTCACTCAAGCCGCAAGGCTCTGTGAACCAACGCATTTGATCATCTTCGCCAAGCGTTGCAGACGTGAAAATCCAAGTTTTTTGTACGCTTGAGCTAGCCTCTATGCCAGGTTGATCTTGCAGCATATGGGTATGCACCGCATTGGAAATGTCGAGGGGGGATTCCACCAAACGCAACTGCGCACCGACCTCAGCCCATCGAACGGAGCCCTCAGCACAAGGATCTTGAAAGTCTTGAATCAAGCGCAATTGCAAAGATACCCGCTCGTACAAGCGCACAAAGTCAGGCGCCATTTCACTCACAGTATCTAGCGCTGCTTGAGCACCTTGAAGTGCTACCTGCAATTGCGCCATGGCCAACAACCATTCTGAAGTTTCAATGCCATCTGGAATGGGGTCAATCCAACGCAGGCGTGAACCTGATTTGGCATGTTGAACCGTCAGTCGCAAATCACGGGTTGATTTTTCCAAAACACTGCAAATCAAGGTCCAATCAACCAAGCCTCTGGCCATTTGCACACCTGCACCCAAGATGTCTCGCGTGAGTTCTAAGAGTTGACTTGTGCTCAGATGCCGACCTAAAAAATGAATGCCAATTTCATTCAGCTGATGCGCTTCGTCGAACACAACAGTTTGCACCGAAGGCAGTAGTTCAGCCATGCCCGATTCGCGAACATTGAGGTCTGCAAAAAACAAATGGTGATTGATGACAACAACATCGGCAGACATGGCCTCTTTGCGCGCCAAATTGACGTGGCAAGATTTGAAGTTGGGACACGGAGAACCAAGGCAATTGTCTCGCGTTGATGTGACCAGGGGAATGACCGGCGATCTGTCGTCCAAGCCAGACAGCTCAGAGAGGTCGCCGGTGCGAGTGGATTGCGACCATGTCTCAATTTTACTCAAAGCGTGCATGTGAATTCGCAAAGAAGCATCATGACTCTGCCTGGCTTGTGACAAACGCAAAGTGCATAAATAACTACTGCGGCCCTTGAGCAGAGCCACACGAACAGGTAATTTCAAAGCATCAATGAGTTTGGGAATATCCCTTGAGAACAATTGATCTTGAAGCGCCTTGGTAGCAGTCGACACCAAAGCGCGCTGACCGCTTAACAACACAGGCACAAGATAGGCGTAGGTTTTACCCACACCTGTTCCGGCTTCTACCACCAATTCGCCGCCGCTTGAAATGGTTTCGGCAACAGCCATGGCCATGTCTGTTTGACCGGCGCGTGTTTTAAATTGGGGGGTTGCTTGCGCAATGACGCCATCTTCTGTGAAAGTGGCTGCGACTGCTTGAAGAAATGCGCTCAAGGCATTGCCTTGTCTTTGGGCGTCTCTTGGGTTTTGTCCGAGATACGTTGCTGACGCTCAAGTTCTTTAAGAACACGCTGGCGTGCATTCAAAGCAATTTCACGTTGATCCAAGGGCGACAAGGCCTGGTATTTTTGTTGCTTGGCTTTGAACAAACAATCGTTGACCGCAAATTGCTTCCAACACGCCTTAGAAGCTTCGTGAAAATGCTCCAAGATGACTTTTTTTTCCTCTGCCAACGCGATGCGCTGTTGTGCAATAAGCTCTGTTTCAGGCAATTGCATTGAGTTTCCATATTGCGCGATTGCTATTGCGCAGGTCCAACCCAGGATCAGAAAAAGAACAGCTTTGTTGCAAGAAAACATGCTTGAATTAGGTGATTTGAGTGTCCACGGTGCGATGCTCTAGAGTCAAGAATTCTGACGACTGCATTTCGTGCAGACGGGAGATGGTTCTGGGAAACTCATGCGCAAGAGGACCTTTCGTGTAAAGCGCCTCGGGTTGAACCTCGGCCGATAGAATCAATTTAACACGTCTGTCGTAAAGAACGTCAATGAGCCAAGTAAAACGCCTTGCTTCTGATGCCATACTCAGCGGCATCATGGGCACATTGCTGAGCAGCACCGTGTGAAACTGAGTGGCAATTTCCAAGTAATCATTTTGTGAGCGTGGCCCACCACAAAGGGTTCTGAAGTCAAACCACACCACGCCTCCTGCCCGCCTTTTTGAAATAATTTCTCTGGCTTCTATGTGCAAAACAGGATCTTCATCTTGGCCGCTGACAAGCTTGTTGAAAGCATCGGTCATGGCGTTGTCGGCCTCTTCACCCGAGGGGCAATGGTAAAGCTTGACCATTTCCAAGGTGCGGCGGCGATAGTCTGTTCCGTTGTCGACATTCAACACCTCCATGCGCTGATTGAGCAGCGCAATGGCGGGTAGCAAGCGATCACGGTGCAGCCCATCTGGGTACAAGTTGTCGGGCATAAAGTTGGAAGTGGTGACAAAACTCACACCATTTTCAAACAA
>Ga0315907_10000491_pt1 | contig 57170 bp, 58 predicted proteins | sample LakEriMetagenome_3_FD_203525 | JGI IMG/M metagenome (GOLD analysis project Ga0315907, IMG submission 203525) | Freshwater fungal communities from buoy surface, Lake Erie, Ohio, United States - Buoy 12 MA123 | ecosystem: Environmental > Aquatic > Freshwater > Lake > Lake biofilm | place: USA... | reverse complement strand
GCTTCGTCGAGCAACAGTATTGGGGCATCGCGCAGCAGCGCGCGGGCAATCGCAAGGCGCTGTCGCTGACCACCAGATAGCCGCGCACCGCTCTCGCCCAAAAACGTGTCCAGACCCTCTGGCAAGGCACGCAGGAACTCCGCGGCATTCGCTTGCTCTGCTGCCGCCCAAATGGCGGCATCGTCCGCCAGCCAATGACCATAGCGCAAATTGTCCCGCGCAGAGGCCGCGAATAAAACGGTGTCTTGAGGAACCAGGGCGATGCGCTGGCGGAACTCGGCTGGATCTGCACTGGTCAGCGCCACGCCATCAATGCGGACAGTGCCAGCCTCAGGGTCGTAAAAACGTTCAGCAAGCTGGAACAAGGTCGACTTGCCTGCGCCTGATGGCCCGACGACAGCGACTGTCTCTCCGGGGGAAATCTTCAGGCTGAAATCGTCAAGCGCAGCAACTCCGGGTCGGGTGGGATAGCGGAACCGGACATGCTGAAACTCAAGCTGACCGCGCGCTGGTGGCATAACAACAGGGCTGGCGGGAGGCGCAATTTCGGGTACTTCATGCAGCAACTCTGCCAACCGCGAAGCCGCGCCCGATGCGCGCACAAGGTCCCCATATACTTCGGTCAATGCGCCGAAGGATCCGGCGACAAGTGCGCCATAGAGCACTACGGCGAACAATGTGCCGGAGGTTATAACGCCTTCTTTGACTTGGTCCGTGCCTTCCCACACCAGCAGCGTGATGCCGCCGAAAATGAGCGCCATGACCAACGCTGTCAGGAACGCGCGTATCCTTATACGCTTTTTCGCGGCTGCAAATGTGCCCTCGACCGCATCTGCAAATCTGACGCCCTCACGCGTTTCTTGACCAAATGCCTGAACGATTTTGATTGCGCCAAGGGCTTCGGAAATGATGGTGCCGACGCTGGCGACATTATCCTGACTGGTGCGCGATGCCTTTTCCAACCGCCGACCGAGAAAAACGATTGGCAGTACAACAACCGGAATGCCCGCCAAAAGCCAAATGGCCAGACTTGGCGCCAAGCCAAAAAGCAATGTCACGCCGCCGATACCGATAAAGATATTCCGCAACGCAACCGACACCGTGGTGCCAACAATCTGTTCGATAATCGCCGTATCAGCGGTCATCCGGCTCGCGATTTCGCCGGGCCTATTCTCTTCAAAAAAGCGTGGCGCAAGCCGCAGCAAGTTGCTTTGAACGGCAACGCGGATGTCGCCGACGACGCGTTCACCCAACCAGCTGACAAAGTAAAAACGAAATGCTGTCGAAACACCGATGATGACGACAATGCCCAGCAGCAGATAAAAATATGGCGCGGGGTCGCCGCCATTTTTCGCAAAGCCCTCATCAATAATCAGCCGCAGGCCATAAGGGATAGCCAGGGTCGATGACGCTGCCCCAATGAGTGCGAGAAGCGCATATGCAATCTGTCGTGGGTATTTGATCGTAAAGTGCCCGATCATCCGCAAGCTGCCGACATTAAGCTTTTGTTTTACGACAGGCGCTTCAATGGCGTCGGCTGTAGGCGTTGTTGGGATGTCGGAAATTTCGTTCGTCATTTCGCCCGCCTAGCAGTGCGCCGAAGCGGTAACAATGCGCGACAGATGATGCTGATGCCTTTTTCTATGGTGCAATGCACAATAAACGCTTATGGATTCGACAAGAATGCCCTATTTTTCGGGGCAGAAAGACCGAAATCTAAGGATTGCAAATGCTTTATACCGGTTATGATATGCAACGGAGCTGGTTAGCAGGTGCAGGAAAAATTGCACAGGCGCAGGCAGATGTGCTCAAGAATTTCACCGGGCCATTTAGTGTCGGCGGTCTTGCCCCCATCGCGGCGTCGGCATTGGACGTGTTTGCGCATTCAGTTCTGCCACGCGGAAAGCCTGCATTCGGATTGGACAGCGTTACTGTCGATGGAAAGACGATGCCGGTTCAAGAAGAGAATCTGGCGCGCAAGCCCTTTGGACAGCTGAAGCGGTTCGTTTATGAAGGCAGCAGCGCGAAACCGCGGTTGCTCATTTGCGCCCCGATGTCGGGTCATTTCGCGACACTGTTGCGCGGAACGGTCGAACGCATGATCCCAACGCATGATGTGTATATCACCGATTGGAAAGATGCGCGCGATGTGCCGTTGATCGGCGGCGGCTTTGATCTTGAAACCTACATCGATTATCTCATCGAATGGCTTGAATTCATCGGCCCCGATGCCGGCGGACGCGGCGCGCATATGTTGGCGGTATGTCAGCCTTCGGTCCCGGCCTATGCCGCAGCTGCGGTGATTAGCGCCAAGGACCATCCGTTGCGGCCACGCACCTTGACGATGATGGGCGGCCCAATCGACACCCGCGAAGCGCCGACGGCGGTAAACGACCACGCCACACGCCGCCCGCATGAATGGTTCGTACAAAATGTCATTGCGACCGTCCCGCCTTATTATAAAGGTTCGGGCCGTCGGGTATATCCCGGTTTTCTGCAGCTCTCGGGCTTTATGTCGATGAATTTGGGTAACCATATGGTCAGCCATTGGTCGATGTTCTCCGACCTCGTCAAAGGCGACGGCGAAAGCGCGGATCGGCACAAAGAATTTTACGACGAATATCGCTCCGTCTGCGACATGACGGCGGAATTTTATCTGCAGACCGTCGATACTGTTTTTCAGCGTCATTTGTTGCCCAAGGGCGAATTCAACTATCGCGGTAAGCTCGTTGATCCCGGCGCGATTACGGACATCGGCCTGCTGGCGATTGAAGGTGAGCGGGACGACATCAGCGGCCTTGGGCAAACCAAGGCGGCGCTCAACATTGCGACGGCTTTGCCTGACGCGCTCAAGAAATATCATATGGCGCCTGAAGTTGGCCATTATGGCATCTTCAACGGCAGCAAATGGCGCGAAAAAATTGCACCGGTCGTCGAAGACTGGATTGTCAGCCACAATGGCTAGGGCCATTGGTGCCATGTTGCGTTTATGACATTGCACATCACTGCCACCGTTGAACGCTGGCCCGTCGATGGGCAGTTTATCATCGCGCGCGGTGCTGCCCATATTTGCCGATGAAAGCTGCCATGTTGCGGCGGACGTTGCGGGCCGTCATCCTTCCACTTCGTCACCCTGAAACACGTTCAGGGTCCATCGTGCAGCACGCTCAGAGCTATAAAGGATAAATGGACCCTGAAACCAGTTCAGGGTGACGGGGGTTGGGAATGTGTACCTCTGCGTCCTCTGCGCGGGTCTGTTTTGCACGCAGAGGCGCAGAGGGTATGCACATGCAGGAATGAAGGTGACAGGAATTACGGAGAATTCCTTGCACTGAACAAAATGGCCTCAAACCGTGAAGGTGAGATTTATGCGTTCACGGCCCAATAGAGGTTTTAAGCTTTATAGCGCATCAAGATACTCGATATCGGGCGCACCCGCGAGGCAGGGCGCCAGCTTGGGGCCAGCGGCCTTGAAATAGTCGCTGGCGCCATGTGCGGTGAGCGCATCCTGATCGACATATTGCTCGAGCACTTTGTAAACCTGTGGGTTGGACCGTGACCGGGTCAACGTATAAAATACGTTCCCCGGTTCATTGGCCCGAACGGCAGCCGCAAGCTCTGCAAACACAGCCTCAAAGGCTTCGTTTTTGCCGTCGGCGACGGTTAAAGTTGCGATGACACCAATAGCTGACATGCGGCTGCTCCGTTTCGTTTTTAGAAGATTTCAAAAAGGCCGGCTGCGCCCATGCCGCCGCCAACGCACATCGTGACGACGCCATATTTCGCACCGCGACGTTTGCCTTCGATCAATGTATGGCCGACGCAACGTGCGCCCGTCATACCATATGGGTGTCCGATCGAGATCGAACCGCCATTGACGTTCAGCAACTCGTTTGGAATGCCAAGCTTGTCGCGGCAGTACAGAACTTGAACAGCAAATGCTTCGTTCAATTCCCAGATGCCGATGTCGTCCATCTTTAGGCCAAAACGCTGCAGCAATTTTGGAATTGCGAACACGGGGCCAATGCCCATTTCGTCTGGCTCTGTGCCTGCAACGGCCATGCCGACATAACGACCAAGCGGGTTGAGGCCCTTTTTCTCCGCAACCTTGGCTTCCATCAAGATGGACGCCGAAGAACCGTCGGACAACTGGCTGGCGTTACCGGCAGTGATGGTCATGTCTGGACCGAGCACGGGTTGAAGCGATTGCAAACCTGCGAGCTGCGTATCGGCGCGATTGCCTTCATCCTTGGCAATGGTAACTTCTTTCTGGCTGACTTCGCCCGTTTCCTTGTTCACGACATTCATCATCGTGGTCACAGGAATGATTTCAGCATCGAAATAACCGGCTGCTTGACCAGCGGCGGTGCGCTGCTGCGATTGCAGGGCGTATTCGTCCATCGCATCGCGGCTGATGTTGTAGCGCTTTGCCACGACTTCAGCGGTTTGAAGCATCGGCATGTAAATCGAATTATGCATAGCAACCAATGCAGGGTCAGCCTGAACGCGCATTTCCTTGGTTTGCACCAATGAGATCGAGTCCTGACCACCAGCTGCCATCACGTCGACATTGTCGACGATGATTTGCTTGGCTGCAGTTGCGATGGACATCAGGCCCGACGAACATTGGCGATCCATGGTCATGCCCGAAACAGAAATCGGCAGGCCAGCGCGCAATGCAACCTGACGTGCAAGGTTGCCGCCCTGTGTGCCTTGCTGAAGCGCGGAGCCCCAAAGGACGTCATCAATTTCGCCGCCTTCAATGCCAGCGCGCTCCACAGCGGCCTTCAACGAATAGCTGCCGAGCGTTGGCCCGAGCGTTGCGTTAAATCCACCGCGATAGGCTTTGCCGATGGCGGTACGGGCGGTTGATACGATTACTGCGTCACGCATGGTAATGGTTCCTTGAATTAAAAATTATACGAAAAACTGGCTGATCCATTCAGCCTGAAGTGCTGGTTTGTCTTCACCCTCAATCTCGACGGTGAACTCAAGCGTCTGCTGCCATTGGCCAGGACGCTTTTCAACGAGTTCAAGAAGTTTGAAATGTCCGCGCACCCGCTTGCCCGAACGGACGGGCGCCAGAAAACGGGTTTTGTTGCCACCATAATTGACGCCCATTTTGACGCCTTCGATCTTGGGACAATCGGACTTCGCGCTGAGTACGGGAAAGAGCGACAGGGTCAAAAATCCATGTGCAATGGTGCCACCGAATGGAGTCATCTTGGCCATTTCTTCATTGATATGGATGAACTGGTGGTCACCGGTTGCATCTGCAAATTTGTTGATCATGTCCTGATCAACCAAAATCCATTCAGAAGTGCCGATTTTTTCGCCGACCTTCGTCGCGAATTCCGCTGGGGTAATAGTGGTCATGGGTGTTTCTCCTGCAAACTATTTGGCCGCACCGTGGCGGTTTCGAACGTCCAATACAAGCCCCGGCGATTTGCCGTTACGGCAAGCTTGCGCCCCAGCAACCCATCATCCGCGAATCAGGCTTTGGGCGCGGGAGCAGGCGGCGCATAGGGCATGACCATATGGCCATCGGGGGCTGCGGTGAATGTGGTTTGTGTGGGATAAGCAAAGGAAATGCCTTCACGCGCAAACCGGTCGATGATGGCAATGCCAATGTCATGCCGTGCCTGAAACATAACCTCTACATCGTCGCTTTCGATATCGAAAACGAGATGGAAATCGAGCGAGCTTGCGGCAAAGTTATTGAACCCAGCGCGGATAAATTGCGCGCCATTGCTTTCGACAACTTCGCGCAAAATTTCCGGGATCCGCTTCGCTAGGGCGGGCGGGGTTTGGTATACGAGCGTCAGGACGAAGGTGACCCGGCGGTAGAGCGTCAGCGTGTTGTTCGTAATTTCCTTCTCAAGCAACTTGCTGTTGGAGATGATCTTCTCTTCACCCGTCAGCGCGCGCAGCCTTGTGCTTTTCATGCCGATGACTTCGACCCGGGCGACGGTGTTGTCATAAGATACCGTATCGCCGCGGCGGAAGGGCTTATCAAAAATAATCGATATGGCGGCGAACAGGTCGGAGAAAATCCCCTGGGCAGCAAGGCCAATGGCAATGCCGCCAACGCCTAAACCAGCGACAAGGCCGGTGACGTTAACGCCGAGATTGTCGAGAATGACGATTGCAGCAACGGCGAACAAAGCAAAGCTGACGAGCAGCCGGATTAACACCATCGCGCTTTGCAGCGTCTCATGTTCGTGCAGCCCTTCGCCAGCGCGCCGCTCAATCATGCCCAATATGATTTCGCGCAGCCATATCGCCACCTGCACAACGATCGCGATGGTGAATAAGATATCGATGGCATGGGCCAACGCCGCCGGAGCATTGGCAATCTGGTTCACCAGTTCAATCGACACCATGACCCGGAAAAACTTGCTCGTACGCGCTAAAGTACGCGCGACGATCGATTTCACATGCGCGCGATGTTCGCTTTCACGCGCAATTTTGGACGCAATGCGTTTCAACCAGCTGAGCGCGATGAAAACGATAATGGCCATGCCAATGGCTACGCTCAGTTCAAAGACATTGCCCTGAACCCACGTCACGGTTGCGTCCCAATAATATTGGAACCGTGGAATGACCGCGTCTGGTTGAATGCGCTGAATTACCGGTGCTGATTTTGCTGTCATATTTTATGTGTAAGGCCGAATGCGCCGCTTAACAACCTTTTGGCATGCGCTAATCCTCCAGTAAGAGCGCGTCGATTATCAGGCGGTATTGGCCGTCGAATATAGCGGTCTCGGTTATGGCGATGTCTGCTACCAGTTGGCTCGGTAACGAGAATTCATGATCTTCTAATAGCTGTGCGACGGCCGAACGCTGTTCTGCGGCGGTTACGGGCAGTGCAACGGACAGACCTATTTGGGCGCCGCTAAATGAAAGGCTATGCCAAGGCCGCTCGTGCAATATCGTGATGCTTGCTGTGGGCATTAACGATTGAAGCGCACGAACAAGGCTGCGGGACTTTATCTGGCGCGTCATTGCCGTTCACTCCCTTGTGCGTCGGGCTTCTCGCCATAGCTGCATTTGAATGCGCGCAGTTTTTCCTCCATTTCGGGTCGGATTTCGCGACCCAATCTGATGTCGAGCACGAGTCGCGGATCGCGCGCCGCCAAGCGCCCGAACTTGGTGGGAGGTAGGCCCTGATCACGCAGAAACCGTTCAATCAGGCGTTTGATATGCATAATGTCTCCTCCATGTTCGCCCCGGATTTGCTTGCCCGAATCAGTAAGAACAAATATAGAACAAATCTGATAGGATAAATCCTACAAGTCTAGGATATATCCAACCGAAGCGGAGGGATGACCATGGAGGAAGAACCAAGAGCTGCTCTGGAGCGACTCATTTCGGAAAGCGGCGAAGATTTTGCCGGATTGTCAAAGCTGGTCGGTCGAAATCCGGCTTATATCCAGCAGTTTATCAAACGCGGAACGCCCAAAAAGTTGCCCGAAACCGAGCGCGGCATATTGGCCCGATTTTTTGGTGTTGATGAGGTTTTGTTGGGCAAATCCTCAGACACTGAGGTGACGTCCGGAATTCGCCTCATTCCGAAGCTGGAGGTCGGCGCTTCTGCAGGTGTGGGCGCTATGCACGATGGCGAGGCGCTGGCTGGCAAGATCGGCTTTGATGAAAAATGGCTGCGCAGGATGGGGCTTGATCCAGCTAAGCTCTCTCTCATCCGCGTGGACGGTGAATCGATGTCACCCACGCTGAACCATGGTGACGATATCATGGTCGACGACCGCGCGGCGGCCCAAGCGGTGCGTGATGGCATCCATGTTATCCGGCTGGACGATATGTTGATGGTCAAACGTCTGGCGCAAGGGCCGCGGGGGCGACTGTCGGTGCTTTCCGACAACCCCAATTATCCCGACTGGCCAGATGTTGACGGCGCAACTGTTACGGTCATCGGCCGCGTGGTGTGGGCAGGGCGTCGGCTCTGAAGGCTTGCCTCGCGCGCTTCAGTCGGCCACATAGTGCCGCATGTCGAACGTAACATCTGCTGCACCCAAGGCACCGCCCCTAAAAGCCGCCATCATTCCGGTGACGCCGCTTCAGCAAAATTGTACGCTGTTTTGGTGTACAGAAACGAACAAGGCGGCACTGGTCGACCCGGGTGGTGATCTGGACAAGTTGAAAGCCGCTGTGGCGCAGACGGGGGTCGAGCTGGAAAAGCTATTGGTGACGCACGGCCATCTTGACCATTGCGGCCAGACCGGCATGCTCGCAAAAGAATTAGGCCTGCCGATTGAGGGGCCGCATGAAGAAGACCGCTTCTGGATTGCAAAGCTCGACTATGACGGCGCACGCTGGGGTATGGAAGCGCATACGTTCGAACCAGATCGCTGGCTGGTGGATGGCGACACGGTCACCGTGGGTAACCTGACGCTCGATGTCATTCATTGTCCCGGACATACGCCGGGGCACGTGATTTTTCATCATGCGCCCAGTCGTCTTGCAATTGTCGGTGACGTCTTGTTTCAGGGCTCTATCGGCCGCACCGATTTTCCACGCGGAAACCACGCGGACCTCATCAATGCGATTACGACAAAGCTATGGCCGTTGGGGGATGATGTTACCTTCATCCCCGGTCACGGACCAACCAGCCAGTTCGGTTATGAGCGACAGCACAATGCATTTGTCGCCGATGACGTTCTGGCCGCCCGGTGAGTTACAGCACCACTGCGTAAACGCGGGCGAGCGCCCATCCAGCGAGCCCAAGCAGCGTCAGCATAGAAGTCAGCGTGCCGACCATCCGGCCTTTGCCCAATGTGCCGCCGTCCATGCCCAGGCCATGCGCAAGCCGGCCAACGATATAAAGGATGCCCAGGCCCCATAGCCAGTTGTTGGTGCCGCCCGTTGCCTCAAGTGCGGCAATCAAGACCAAGACAAATGGCGCGCTCTCGACGAAATTGGCATGCGCGCGCATCCGCCGGATAACAAATTCGCTGCCGCCATCGCCAATCGAGACGCTTTCTTTGGTCCGTGCCTGCCCACAGCGTAACATGAGCCAAATGTTCACCAAAGCGGCGCCTGCAGCGATGGTAAGGGTTACGGGTAAACTCAACATATATTCTCTCCCTGTTCGTTTGCGGAGCTTATCTGCTATCTCACGGGTTGCAAAGCCCAGAAAAAGAAGTATAGCGCGCGGCTCACACAGACATGTGCGGTTGACTTAGGCTGATTCTGGCGATTGCTTGCCACGACCACCTCTTTCGCCTAGCATGCCCTAGAACTTATTGATTTTGAAATGGAACAGGTGCCGAGATGGCTGTCCCCAAAAGAAAAACATCCCCTTCGAAGCGCGGCATGCGTCGCAGCCATGATTCGCTGACAGTTGCAGCGTATCAAGAATGCCCAAATTGCGGCGAACTGAAGCGTCCGCATCACCTGTGCGATGCTTGTGGCCATTATAATGGCCGCGAAGTGGTGGCAGTCGCCTGATCCTTCCTAAAGGAGAATAATAGGTGTCCACGAAACCGCGTATCGCCATAGACGCGATGGGCGGTGACGAGGGCGTACCTGTTATGATTGCAGGTGCGGCGTTGGCGCGTCACCGGCATGAAAGTTTCAACTTTCTTTTGGTTGGGGATGAAGTCCGCATCAAAGCGGCGCTTGATCAACACCCCAATCTGCGGGCTGCCTCCGAAATCCTGCACTCCGACGATGTCGTAACGGCGGATGACAAGGTCAGCGCTGCTCTGCGCAAGGCCAAGACCAGCTCCATGGGCCTGGCGATAAACGCCGTGAAAACAGGAGAAGCCAGCGCTGCAGTCAGCGCAGGCAATACCGGCGCGTTGATGGCCACCGCAAAACTCGCCTTACGGACCATGCCCGGGATCGACCGGCCAGCGCTTTCTGCGCTTTTACCGACGCTTGAAGACACCGACGTGGTAATGCTCGATCTGGGCGCAAACACCGAGTGCGAAGCGAAAAATCTGGTCCAGTTCGCCATTATGGGTGCGGCCTATTCCCGCATCATTTTCGGTTTTGACCGCCCGCGGGTTCGGCTTTTGAACATTGGCACAGAAGAAATGAAGGGCACCGATCAGCTGCGCGATGCGGCCTTGCATCTGCGCAATGCGACTGGCCTACACATGGATTTTCAGGGATTTGTCGAGGCGGACAAAATCAACCGCGGCGAATGCGACGTTGTCGTTTGCGATGGCTTCACGGGAAATATCGCGCTGAAGTCCATTGAGGGTACTGCCCGGTTCGTGACCGATCTGCTGCGCCGCGCTTTTACAAGCTCGGTGCGGTCAAAATTCGGCTTTCTGGTGTCGCGTCCCGCGACTGAGTTGCTGCGCCATCATCTTGACCCCAATAATCACAATGGCGCCGTCTTCATGGGGCTGAACGGTGTCGTGGTAAAAAGTCACGGAAGTGCGAACGTTAAGGGCGTGGCGAACGCAGTAGAAGTCGCCGCGCGGTTGGTGGAAGAAGACATTACGGCGCGCATCACCCAAGATCTGGCGCGGGTGCAGGCAGAATGACCGTTGTGGCCCTTCACGCCGTTATCAAAGGCACAGGGTCCGCGCTTCCGCGCAACCGCGTATCAAACGCCGAACTTGCTGCCAAAGTCGACACGACGGACGAATGGATCACCGAACGCACCGGTATCAAATTTCGCTACATCGCTGAACCCGATGAAACGACATCCAGCCTTGCGATAGAGGCGTCGCGCAACGCGCTTGAGGCGGCAAATATGGCCGCGTCCGACATTGATCTGATTATTTTGGCGACCGCCACTCCGGACCAGACATTCCCGGCATCGGCCACCATTGTCCAGCACGCGCTCGGCTGCAATGGCGGCGTGGCCTTTGATGTCGCTGCGGTATGTTCGGGGTTCCTGTACGCATTTTCTGTGGCGGAAAGCATGATCCGCGCAGGATCGGCGCGTAACGCATTGGTGATCGGCGCAGAAACCTTCAGCCGCATCTTGGACTGGGAAGACCGCACAACCTGTGTGCTTTTTGGTGATGGAGCCGGCGCAGTCGTGCTGTCGGGCGAAGTTGGAACCCGGGGTGCCTTGGCCACCAAGCTGCATGCCGACGGCCAGCATAATGAATTATTATATGTCGACGGCGGTCCATCCACGACGGGTACCGTTGGTAAGTTGCGCATGAAGGGCCGCGAAGTGTTTCGCCACGCGGTCACCAACCTGACCAGCGTACTTCATGAAGTTCTTGAGGAAGCAGAACTCACCGCCGCGGATGTTGATTGGGTGGTGCCACATCAGGCAAATGCCCGGATTATTGAAGCGACCGCCAAGAAACTTGGGCTCGACGCCGACAAAGTTGTTCTGACGGTCGACCAGCATGCAAATACCTCGGCAGCCTCTGTTCCGCTTGCCCTTGATGTTGCCGTGCGGGACGGCCGGATTAAGGCCGGGGATGTCGTTGTGATCGAGGCAATGGGCGGTGGTTTCACATGGGGCGCTTCTGTCGTTCGAATGTAACCGTTTTCCAAAGATCGCCGTTTTACAATTGAAAATTCTCCTGTATGTTGTTGCAATTAAGGGTGGTTGGACATCCGGAGACCGTAAATGGCAGACACAGGAACTTTAACGCGCGCCGATCTGGCGGAAATTCTCAATCGTCAAATCGGTTTGTCGCGCGCTGACGCGGCAACGATGATTGAGTCTATTCTTGATCATATGACGACGGCTGTGCTTGACGGCGAAAATGTAAAAATATCCGGTTTTGGCACCTTTGTTTTGCGTGACAAAGGCCAGCGGGTAGGGCGTAATCCCAAAACGGGTGTGGAAGTGCCCATAACGCCGCGTCGGGTCCTGACATTTCGGGCCAGCCAAGGCATGCGTCAAAAGGTCAAATAACCCATCATGGTTGAAAAATCGGCGGACGCATTTCGAACCATTGGCGAAATGGCGCAGGTTTTGGGCGTTCGGACGCATATTTTGCGTTATTGGGAAGAACAATTCCCAATGCTGAAACCACTGACCCGCGCCGGTGGACGCCGTCTATATCGACCCGATGACGTGGCCTTGCTGCACACTATCCACCGGTTACTCTATAGCGAGGGATATACGGTCAAAGGCGCCAGACGCTTTTTGGAAACAGGTGACGTTCCGGCCCCAGCGGCGGTTGTTGCATCAGCCCCCGTTGCGACTGGTCCACAGTTTGATGTTTCCGCGCTGCGTGCCATTCGCGATAGGCTCGCATCCGCGCTTGCCGCGGCGTAAGTTCAAATAAGCGGCCGCGCGTAGACCATATCGCGAAACGGGACATCCCCGACCATGAAGACGGTATTTCCAATCGCGGCAAAACCGGCGCGCTCATAAAAAGCGACCGCTTTTTCGTTGTTTTCATACACCGCTAACAGCATGCGTTTCGCACCGCGCTCGGCCGCGATGGCAAAGGCTTGCTCAAGCAATTGTCTGCCGTTGCCGCCACCTTGCCAGGGCCCCAGCAAATAAATGCGCTTTAACTCAATATCCCCATCCTGTTGCAGGTCCGGGTGCGATGGCGGGGTTATCATGGCGTAGCCAACAGGCGCGCCGAGTGGTGTTTCACCCATCACGATATCCACACCGGGCTGCGCCAAGGCATTGGCATAATATTCCGGACTGTGTTCGGTACGCAGATGTTCGATCAGTGGTTGGCCGGGATGGTCAAAGGCAAAGGTCGCAAGGAATGTTGCGGATCCAAGAAGCGCTAGCGCATCCGCATCATGCACGCCTGCTTTACGCCAAATTACGAGAGTCATTCGTCTTGCGGCCCAAGATCGGGATCAAGATCGCGCGGTCGGATGAAATGGGTCAGATGCCCACACGACCGCTCAACGTCCGCCCAATGGTCGATGTTCAGTTCCATACGCGCAATGGCGGCGGTGGGATATTTTTCCCAAACCAGATCGCGCAATGGCGACGTGCCGTCATCGGGGCAAATATCGAAAACCAGATCTTCCATTCCCGGATTATGTCCGACCATCAAAAGGTTCTTATGTTCGTCCGCCTGGTCGCGCAGCACGTCCATCAACGTGGCTGACGATGCCAGATATATCCGGCGGTCCCAATGCGGGTCCATGCGTCCGCCAGTACCCTTCACAAACTGGTCAATCGTGTCGATCACGCGCACAGCGGGGCTGGCAACGACATGGTCGAAAACCAGACCGTTGCGCTTCACCCATGTGCCCATCGTGACGGCAGCTTTTTCGCCGCGCTTATTCAACGGGCGGTCAAAGTCCCGCGGCACCGAGTCATCCCAGCTCGATTTTGCATGGCGGAATAAGGTGAGCGCGAACGTCAAAACGGGTTGCTTTCATCGAGACTGATTTTGACGTCCTGCCGCAATTTTTCATCCGGCGAAAGGCCTGTTTTTACCGAAGCGACTGCCTCAGCCAACGTAACCCTTCGTATAGGCGTTCCCGGCGGAAACGCCGTCAATAGCCGGCTGGGCACGGCGGACGAGAGCAGAACAAAATGCCCCTTGTCGTCTGCACTGCGGATCAGGCGTCCAAATGCCTGCGCCATTTTTGCGCGAATGATGCGATCATCAAAATCAATACCGCCATTTTTGAGGCGGCGGGCGCGGTGCAATATGTCCGGACGCGGCCATGGTATCTGTTCCATGATGACAAGGCGCAGCGAATGCCCCGGCACATCCACGCCGTCGCGCAAAGCATCCGTGCCCAGCAAGCTGGCGTGCGGATCATCCCGGAAAATGTCGACTAAGGTTCCGGTGTCAATCGGGTCAACATGTTGGGCATAGAGCGGTAGGCCATCACGCGCCAAACGGTCGGCAATGCGGGCATAGGTTGATCGCAAACGCCGAATTGCCGTGAACAGGCCAAGGACGCCGCCACCCGATGCCGTAATAAGCGCGGCATAGGCCCCCGCCAGTGCCGCAGCATCGCCCTTTTTGATATCCGTGACGATCAGGACCTCTGCCTGCGCCGTATAGTCAAAGGGGCTGATCGCAGAAAAATGTGTGGCGGGCTTATCCAAATGCAACGCGCCTGTGCGGGTCTCCGCATTTTTCCAGTCGCCGCCACTGCGCAAAGTTGCCGATGTGGCAAGGACCCCATGGCTTGGTTTCAGGACGATGTCCGCGACGGGCTTCATCGGGTCAAGCCAGCGCCGGTGCATGCCGATGTCCATTTCGCGACCTTCGAACCTGTCAATCGCGAGCCAATCGACAAATTCAGAATCCACCGGGCCTACCGCACGCGCGAGCATCGAAATCCATGCGCGGACCGTATCAATCCGCCAACTCAAGCTCGCCATAGCGCCCTCAACGCGGGCTCTGGCGCTGCCATCAAGCCAATCGGGGGGATCGGGCACCATCGCCTCAAGCCGCTGTCCCAGCACTGTCAGGGGACGCGCCAGCGCCTCCAGTGCAACGGCTGCGTCTGCGGCGGCATCGACAACCGCGGCGTCGGGATCAGCCAGTTCGGTTTCCAGACCATAGCCGCCTTCGGTGGCGTTTGTTTCATCACGGGCAAACACCATCGCCCGAACCGCGGCCAAAAACCGTTCAATGGGTCCCGAGGGAACACCTTCCGCCAACCGCGCCAGCCAACCATCGCCGGGCAGCGCTTCTGCCGCCATTCGTGCCATCTCGATGGCAAGGCCGCCTTCTTCATCATAAGATGCGACATCGGCGAGGCGCGCCGACAAACCACGGCGTCGGCCGCGGGCTTTGCCTTCGGGGCCAATCACCCAGCGGCGCAGTTCAATGGTTTCTTGGCCGGTTAGTGCTGCTGCAAACATTGAGTCCGCAGCATCAAACAAATGATGGCCCTCGTCGAAGATGATGCGGCTTGGGCGGTTGAGTTCATCACGACCGCGCGCGGCATTGACCATCATCAGCGCATGATTGGCGATGACTATTTCGGCCTGAACCGATGATCGGGAGGCGCGTTCAATGAAGCATTTTTTGTAATGCGGACATCCGGCATAAATACACTCGCCGCGCCGGTCGGTGAGCGCGGTCGATCCGTTGCGCCGGAACAATGTCGGCAACCATCCCGGCAAATCGCCGCCGATCATGTCCCCGTCGTTCGAATAAGCCGCCCAGCGCGCCACGAGATGTGCCAAAATAGCCGCACGTCCGGCAAAACCGCCTTGCAACGCATCTTCAAGGTTCAGCAGGCACAGATAATTTTCGCGCCCCTTGCGGACAACGACCTTGGATTTGAAGGTTTCATAGTCCGGGTAAATACGCTGTGCTTCGCGGACCAATTGGCGTTGCAACGCTTTGGTAAAGGTTGAAATCCAAACGGTTCCGTCCGCTGCCGTCGCCCAAAGGCTGGCGGGGGCAAGATAACCCAGCGTCTTGCCAATACCCGTTCCGGCCTCAGCCAGTAACATATTTGGTTCGCCTTTGCGCGTGCGGGGCGCAAAAATCTCCGCTGCGGCTTGCGCAAAATCGCGCTGTCCCTGCCGTGTTTCGGCTGACCCGCCGACAAGCGACGCCAGCCGTTGCTGCACGGCGTCGGCACCAAGGGTGACAACGCGCGGCGGTGTGCGCGGTGGTGCTTCCTCCCATTCGGGCAGGCGGCTGAACAGCCAGCGTTCGGGCTTCTCGGGCTTTTTCAATCGCGCCAAAATCAGGTTGGACCACGGCCAACGCAGCCGCATCAACGCTTGCGCTGCGTCCCAAGCGCCCTCGCGTTCAGCCCAGTCTGGCGCATCCAGTACGGCAAGCAAAGTGCGCGCAGCCACCAGCAGAAATTGCGGGACCTCCTGATCTGTCGTCGGCGGTGTAATGCCCAAAGCCTTCGCCATGCCTTTTGGTGTCGGCACCGCAAAGCGGGCAGGATATACGAACGCGAACAATTCCAGCAGGTCGAGGCCCGATAAATCCGGATAGCCAAGCCGCTGTGCAACCAATGGGGCATTCAGCATGACCATAGGCGTTTCCGCCGCACGGCCAGCCGCTTCGCCTTTCCCGACGGTTGTTACCTGACTATCGATGGAACCCACCCATATGCCGGCATGGCTTGCATGGAGCGTAGGAAAGGCTAGGGGAGTGTCCATAACATCTGATAGTCGTATTTGGAACGAAAGAGCAACACGTGACTGACCTTCGCGATATAGCAATGGCATCGAAAGCCTGGCCTTTTGAAGAGGCGCGGCGTTTGTTGAAACGGTATCCAAACGGCAAAGCGGATGGCGCGGCAATCATCTTTGAATGTGGCTATGGCCCGTCGGGGCTTCCGCATATTGGCACGTTCAACGAAGTCCTGCGCACGACCATGGTGCGCAACGCCTTTGGAACGCTGTCCGATGCGCCGACTCGGCTGATCGAATTTTCGGATGATATGGACGGTCTGCGCAAGGTTCCGGACAATGTCCCGAACCAGGCGATGCTGACCGAGCATCTGGGTAAGCCGCTGTCGCACGTTCCCGATCCGTTTGAAAAGTTCGAAAGCTTCGCCGCGCACAACAATGCCATGCTGCGCGAATTCCTCGACCAGTTCGGCTTTGACTATGAATTTATCTCGTCATCGTCGCAATATGAGAGCGGGGCGTTTGACGCTGCGCTGAAAAACGTGCTGCGCAATTATCGGGGTATCATGGACATCATGCTGCCAACCTTGCGCAAAGAACGCGCCGCCACTTATTCGCCGATTCTGCCGATTAGCGAAAAGACCGGCATTGTCCTTCAGGTGCCGGTGGAAGTCGTCGATGCCGAAGCTGGCCTTATCCGTTTTGACGATGGCGGCGACTTTGTCACGCAGTCGATCCTTGGCGGTAAGGCAAAGCTGCAGTGGAAGGTCGATTGGGCCATGCGTTGGGTCGCAATTGGCGTCGATTACGAAATGTACGGGAAAGATTTGACCGACAGCGGCGTGCAATCGGGCAAGATTGCGCGTGTCCTTGGCGGGTGCCCACCCGAAAGCCTGATTTATGAAATGTTCCTCGACGAAAAAGGCGAGAAGATTTCGAAGTCAAAGGGCAATGGCCTCGCGCTTGAGGATTGGCTGAAATACGGCACGGAAAATAGCGTCGCCTTTTATGCTTTCCGCGAACCAAAGAGTGCGAAGCAGCTGCATTTGGGCGTTGTGCCCAAAGCGGTGGACGAATATTTCCAGTTCCGCGCGCAATGGCATGACCAACCCGTGGAAAAGCGGCTGGGCAACCCGGTCCACCATATCCACAATGGGCAGGTGCCAAGCGGGCAGCCGCCGGTCACATTTGGTCTTTTGTTAAACCTTGTTGGCGTCATGGGTGCAGGCGCGACCGAGGAGCAGGTCTGGGCTTATCTTGGCAATTATGCCGATAATGTGTCGCCAGAAAATGCGCCCGAACTGGCGGAGCTTATTCCCATCGCGCTTGCCTATAATCGCGACTTCGTTGCGCCGACCTTGCAAAAGCGCAAGCCGGAGGGCGTTGAGGTTGCTGCGTTGCAAACGCTCGATGCGCGTTTGGCCGAACTGCCTGCGGACGCGACCGCCGAGGACATACAAAATATCGTGTATGAAATCGGCAAAGAGGGCGGTTTCGAAAATCTGCGTGACTGGTTCAAGGCGCTGTATGAAACGTTGCTTGGCTCAAGCGCTGGTCCGCGCATGGGCAGCTTCATTGCGCTCTACGGGATTGCGAACAGCCGGCAGTTGATTGCGGAAGCACTTGCATGAACCCGACGATGGTGACCATTTGCGTCACCCTGTTCGTCCGGTTTAAGCGGGCTGGGTGGCTCTAGGCCGGTTGACCGCCTGCCGCAAAACATCGCGATAATTGGGCGATATCGTCATGCGCGGATAATAGCCGCCATTTCCCAACAGCCGGTGGGTGTCGCGTAATTTGTAGCACGGCACACCCATGAACAGATGATGTTCGCTGTGATAGTTCACCCAATATGGCGCCACCGTCATGCGTGCCACGGCACCGGCATAGGTCGTGCGTGCGTGCGTGAATGGGTCGCCGCTGCCCGTCGGGGTGCAGGCGTGCTCTGCAATGTTGCGGATGCGCAGGAACAATTGAAATGTCGTTGCGAGCGCGGCCAGCCACAGCAGAAATGGCGTCCATCCCCATATCGTCAACGATATCGCGAGCAATATCGCCTGCACAATCAGGAACCGGCCCACGGTGCGCGCGGTCGTCTTGGCGCCCTCCACATTGGCGATTGGCACGCCGACACCGGCTCTGTTTTGCATGTTGAACGCCCGGCCCGCGAGCGTGTCAGCCTTACCCGCGCCATTTTCGCCGGTCAGTATCGCGGCTACACCGCGCAACGCCGCCGCAAATTGCGCGCGCCTTTGCTTGAAGAAAGTCTGCCCGGTCAGATCGCGCGTGAACTTGCGGCGCAGGCTGTCGCGGCTGGTGGGAAAGGGCGCGGACAAGGACAGGTCGGGGTCTTCGGGTTGCTGCGTGAATTTGTGGTGCGTCAGATGATAGGTCCGATAGGCGAACAGGTCGCTACCCGTTGCAGCGCCTGACGGCCATTGCCCAAGCCAGTTGTTGGTTTTGCGATTGGGGTGGAGCAGACCATGCGCGCCGTCATGCATCAGGATGGACAGCCCCAATTGCCGTCCGCCCAATACGGCCAGTGCCAGCGGCGTCACCAATATCCCGGCAAGCCAGTGATAGTTCCATGCCGCAGCACCACCAAATGCCGCAAGCGCCACGATGATCCACGCATGAATGATGAGCCAGATGCCGCGCCATAGGGACAAGGTCGTGATGGTACGCCAGTCATCCGATGCAAAAACCTCGCGTGGGTTGGCTGCTTTTACTGCCGGCATGGAGCATCGCCTTTCATAGCAACTTTATATCGCAGCCAACCCGACCACGCAAATGGGTTACGCCACGGCCCGTGCCGCAAAGTCTGCCATCGCGGCCTGTGCCTTGCGTGACTCGCTGAAACTGAAAATAGGCCAGTCGTGCATCATGCCCGCAAGTTCGGTGAGATCAACCGATGGCACTTTGGCTTTTAACGCTCTGGAATCGGTGACCAAGATGTCATCCCCGCCCGCAAAGGCCAAAATGGGGGGCAAGCCATCCCAGTTTCCAAAGATTGGGCTGCACCGTGGATCGGTAAGGGGCAATTCGCCCGCGTATAAACTACCGCCTTCTGCAATGCCGCTGATGGTCAAAATCCCGTCACGCGGTTCCGTTTTCAACTGGTCGGGATGCGCCGGGTCCAGGTCAAGCCAAGGGCAAATGAGCAACAGGCCGGCCGGCAGTGTTTGACCGCCGTCGCGTGCCATCTGCGCCAATGCCGCGGTCAAGCCGCCCCCTGCGGAATCGCCACCCATGACGAACGGCGCGCCATTGATGTCGGCTTGATACGCCGCGTAATATGCGCTGGCCCATGAAGTAATGGCTTCGGCGGAGCTTTCAGGTGCGAGCGGATACAGTGGTGCCGTGATCGACCAGCCATGTTGCGATGCCATGTGGCTTAAGAATTTCCAGTGGATGTCCGTCGCTGAATAGACATAGCCGCCGCCGTGCCAGAACAAAATATAGGCGCTGGGCGCTCTGTCCTTGGGCGCGACGTGCCAGACATTGCGGCCCTGAAATTCGCTCTGTCGAACGTCAACGTCGTCCTTTGCGATTGGTCGCGGCGCAGGCGCTGCCCGGACTTTGATGATGTTTTGTTGAAACTGCGGGCCGCCTGTAAACATCCGGCGATAATAGCCCGTGGTGCGCAAAACAAATCCAGCAAGGCTGGCGGTAAAACTTGGCATGATTGTATTCCCCCTCATGACAATCGCTATATTAAGGCAGGGGACCAATCAAGCTGTTCGCTTCCCGACAAGAACGCTTGCCGGGAAGCACGCAGTTTACTTCGACGCGGCGATCCAGGCGTCGATCTTTTTCTCAAGCACGGTCAAAGGCAGTGCGCCGGTGTTCAGAACCTGATTGTGGAATTCGCGCACGTCGAATTTCTTGCCAAGTTCCTTCTTCGCCTTGTCTTTCAGACGCAGGATGGTGAGGGCGCCGATTTTATAGGCCAATGCCTGTGACGGAATGGCGATGTAGCGTTCGACCTCTGCCGTGGCGTCGGTTTTGCCCATATCGCTGTTGGCGAGCATGTAGTCGATTGCCTGTTCGCGGGTCCAACCCTTGCTGTGGATGCCGGTGTCGACCACGAGACGCATCGCGCGTAGCATTTCGTCGGACAGTGTTCCAAAGCGTTGATACGGGTCTTTAAACAGGCCCATCTCGTAACCGAGGGTTTCGGAATATAGCGCCCAACCTTCGACATAGGCCGTGTTGCCGCCAAAGCGCATGAACGCGGGAAGCTTTTCATTTTCCTGTGCGATGCTGATCTGGAAATGGTGACCAGGTGCGCCTTCATGCAAATAAAGCGTGGTCATGCCCGGGATCGTGCGGCTGGGCAGGTCATAGGCGTTGAAATAAAATGTGCCGGGACGCGATCCATCAGGGGTACCCTGTTGATAGCTGCCGCCCGCTTCATATTTCTCGCGGAATTCTTCGTAGGGCTTAATTTCAAGCGGTGCCTTGGGCAGATATTTGAACTGCGTCGAAATCGTTGCGTCGACTTTCTTGCCGATGTCGTAATAGCCCTGTGTCAGCGCATCACGGCTCGACATTTTGAATTTCGGATCCGAACGCAAATGCTCAAAAAACTCGGGCAGGGTGCCTTTGAAGCGAACTTCATTCTTAATGGTTTCCATACCCGATGTAATCCGGGCAACTTCCGACAATCCCAGATTGTGGACGTCATCGGCCTTCAATGGCAGGGTCGTCGTTTGTTCGATCAGATATTGATACAGGCCTTCGCCGCCCTTCATGGCAGACAATCCGACCTGTTCGCGCGCCAATGGCAAATAGCTATCGCGCAGGAAGTCACGCAGACGGGCATTGGCTGGGTACAGACCGTTTACGATGATATCGCGATATTCCGACGTCAGGCGTGCTTTGTCCGCATCGCTGAAATCCGCAGGAAATTTCAATACCGGCCCATAATAAGGCGACTCTTCGGTCTTTTGCGCCAATTGTGTGTTGAGCTGGTCGATGACATTGCGGATCGTCATCTTCGTTTCGAATACACCTGACGCCATGCCTTGGCGGAACCGGTCAATCGATGCGTCCATCAGGACGATGAATTCCTTGTGGCGCTTCAGGTTGTTTTCGTAATCCTGAACCGTCTTGAACGGCGCTGCGCCCTGTCCGCTGGCGAAGGTCGGATAAAAAGTGTGAAAGCCGAAAAAGTGATTGAGTGGACGCACGACCGTCAGGTCCATGATTTCTTTGGACAGGCCCTTCAGCGCATCAATCTGGCTTTGTTTGTAAACGTCATATGCAATTTTGTCGGTGTCATTCAACTTTGCGCGGTCGATTGTTTTTAAGCCGTCCAGATTGGCCTGTGCTGCGCTGCGTTCATTGTCGAAATAGGCGTCGGAGATGAAATCACCAAAGCGGTCCGCATAGCGCATATCACCGCGAAACATGGCGTTGAGCGGGTTGCGCTTCAGGCTGGCTTCGTCATCCGCAGCGAACAAAGCGGCAAGCCGCTGGCTTTCCGTCGCGGTGGCCTCGGTAGTCACCGTTTGCGCGTGCGCTGCGCCAAATGGCGTCAACAATGCAGCGCTGACGAGAAGAAGAATGCGTGGGCTATGTTTCATATGGGTTTCTCCAAAATTGTGTTGAACGCATCAATAGGATGTTGCGGGCAAGTGTTAGCGGATGTCTGACCTCCGCGTGCCCGGCACAAGATAAATTCGACAGACGACGGATAATGTGTGGCAGACGATATACAATATTTGCAATCTGTTACCGTATCGTTTCCGCAATTAGGACGGCTTTTGCGTGTTGAGTTCAAGCCAGTTATTCTGCCGGTACCATTTTGTAATCACATGCTTCACGCCGCGGGTAACGGGCGTTCCGGTATGCAGCGTTTTATAATTCAGTGATCCGTCGAGTTGCATATTATTCCAGATGAGCATCATGCCCGCTTGCGGTCGCACGCCAAGGCCAAGATGTGGGAATTCGGTTGTGCCGCCTTCTTCTGGTTCATTGAGGAATATCATCGCAGTCCAGCTGCGCTGGCCGCCGGCGGGGCCCTCCTTAAGCCAATAGCTTTGGCTGGGATGAAAAAAATCGTGGTGCGCCTTAAACTCCTGACCGACTTGATAACGCTGCCCCTGCATTGTCTCGGCATAGCTGTTGTCGATGCCCAAAACATCGCTCATCCGTGCCTCAATTTTGGCGATAAACGCGTCCCAACGGTTCAGGTGACAGCTGTAGCTGGTCCGGAAACCTGCTTGCTCGGTCCCTTTGTACAATGTCGACGGCACGGCATCGGCATCAATTTTGGCGATCATCGTTTTGCAATCCGCTGCACCCAAAAAGCCCTGATACACATATAATTGCGCATCAGGGTGATCGACCGGCTGGACAAGCGGATTGGCATTCAGTCGCTTTGTGACGTGCGAGCCAATCCGCGACAGCTTTGCCGGATCGTTATTGGAATCGAACTCCTGGGGTGGCGTATCAGGCTGCATCTTATCACCGAATCACGGAACGATACGTCCTCTTACCATGACCCATTCGGCCTTTTCGAGCGTGCGGATATTGGTCAGCGGATTTTCATTTACGGCGACCATGTCGGCGGAATATCCCACCGCGATCCGGCCGATTTCATTTTCCAGCCCGAGCGTTTTGGCCGCAACGGTCGTCGCGCTGGCCAGTGCCTCGGTCGGGGTCATGCCTGCGTTTACCAGCAAAGCAAACTCACCGGCATTGCTGCCATGTTCAAAGACGCCAGCATCGGTTCCAAAGGCGACAGTCACGCCCATTGCCTTGGCCAGCTTGACCTGACGCCCTGCAAATTCGAGTGCCTGCTTGGCCTTTACCTCAACGGTCGGCGTGTAAATGCCTTTGCCAAGGCGGGCGCGCACGCCCTCCAGTGCCATCAACGTCGGGACCAATGCCGTGCCCTTGGCCCTCATGACCTTCAAAGCGGCTTCATCTGCAAATGTGCCATGTTCGATCGAATCAATGCCGGCTGCCGCCGCTGCCTCAATGCCCCGGGCACCATGGGCGTGCGCCATGACCTTGAGGCCAAGTGAGTGCGCGGTGTTGGCAATGGAGGCCATTTCGTCATTCGTGAAATGCGCTTCCAGTCCCCTGCCTTGTTGCGACAATACGCCGCCGGTCGCGGTGATCTTGATGACATCTGCGCCTGCCTTTGACGATTTGCGCACCTTTTCGGCGCATTCGACGGGGCCAGTGCAGGTGAAACCGGAATCCAGCGCGGCCAAAACGTCGCTGCGGAAGCCAGTGACATCGCCATGCCCGCCAACGATCGACAAAGCTGGACCGGCAGCGACAATGCGTGGGCCAACAATGCGTCCTTCCGCGGTACCGCGGCGCAGGACAAAAGCAGTATTTTGCGCAGAACCGGCTTCGCGTACCGTTGTGAAACCTGCTTTGACGGTCAATGCTGCGTTTTTCACACCCATGACGACGCCCCATTCATCAGGATTGACCGCTTCGTCGCGGAAATCATCGCCGGGGTCGCCGGTCAAATGGACGTGAAGGTCTATGAGGCCGGGGACCAATGTTTTGGTCGAAAGGTCGACCACCCTATCCGCCTGAAACGGATTGGTCGTGCCTTTGGCGATATTTTTAATGCGTCCGTCTTCGACCAAGATAACCGCTGGGCCAGTTGGGCCAGTTACCGCATCGGGCACCAGATTGCCGACAATGATTGCTTGAGTCGCTGCCAACGAAGGGGCTGAAACACAAAGAGCTACGCCAGCGAGTAATATCTTACGGAACATCAAAAAACCTCTCTTATGTTTATGCACGGCCTCGTTACACGACTTTGTTAAATGGTATGTCCATGACCGGGAACTGTTCCCAGCCGGTGAAATCGAAATGCCACCATTCGTTGGAAAGGCCAACGAAACCCTCGGCTTCCAAATAGCCTTGTAAGCGGGCACGGTTGTTCAATGCGGCCGGGGTTGCGCCCATATAATCGCGATGGGCCTTTTCGGAAAAATCATCGAACTCGGTCGGCATTTCGACAAGCTGTCCAGCGCGCAGGTCATGCAAAGTCAAATCGACGGCACAACCACGATTATGTTTGGACCCGCGTTTCGGGTTGGCCACATATTCTTTCTTGGGTCCAACCGGCGTTGCGTCCCATAATTTTTTGGTTATCCGCCATGGCCGATACGCGTCGTAAATTGTCAGGCCAAAGCCAGCCGCCTGGGCTGCTTTGCTGGCGCGGGCGACCGCTTGGGCGGCAGGGGCGGCCAAAAAAGCACGCGCTTCGTCGTACAGCACGCGCCCAGTGAAATTGTTGGCGGTCGCATACCGCATATCAAGCTTAATCGCAGGGTCGAGTGTGACCAACTCGATCAAGCGCTTGGGATCGTCCGCTTTAATCCGGGCTGCGGCATTGGCGGGGATGAACGACACATCGCGGTCGGGACCAACCGGAACACAGCTGGCCAGTGGCAGTGCCGCCAGCCCAAAAGCCACATCCCGGCGGGAGAGGATCATTTTGCGTCTTTCGCCAGCCACTCTTCAAGCCATTTGATCGTATAATTTCCATTTTGGAAATCGGGCTCTTCCAACAAACGTTGATGCAGCGGAATGGTCGTCTTCATGCCTTCAATCACAAATTCACCAAGCGCGCGGCGCAGCCGCATCAGGCAGCCCTCGCGGGTTTGACCATAAACGATCAGCTTGGCGATCATGCTGTCATAATATGGCGGCACTTTATAGCCATGATACAGGCCACTATCGACGCGGACATAAAGGCCGCCGGGTGGGTGGTACCATGACACGGTTCCCGGCGACGGCATGAAGGTTTGCGGGTCTTCGGCGTTAATCCGGCATTCGACGGCGTGGCCTGTGAAGGTAACGTCTTCTTGTGTGAACGAAAGCGGCTTTCCTTCGGCTACGCGGATTTGTTCGCGGACGAGGTCGATGCCGGTAATCATTTCGGTGACCGGGTGTTCGACCTGAAGGCGAGTGTTCATTTCGATGAAATAGAATTCACCATTTTCCCACAGAAACTCGATAGTACCCGCGCCGCGATAGCCCATGTCAGCCATAGCCTTCGCACAGATATTGCCCATGCGATCACGTTCGGCGGTGGCAAGAACGGGCGATGGCGCTTCTTCGAGAACTTTTTGGTGACGCCGTTGCAGCGAACAATCACGTTCGCCCAAATGGACGGCATTGCCGTTGCCATCGCCAAAAATCTGAAATTCAATGTGGCGCGGATTGCCGAGATATTTTTCGAGATAGACCGTCGCATCGCCAAAGGCGGCCTTTGCTTCGGACCCTGCTTGCTGCATTTGGGTCTCAAGCTCTTCTTCGCTATTGACGACCTTCATGCCGCGGCCGCCGCCACCGGACGCGGCCTTAATGATTACCGGATATCCGATTTCGCGCGCAATTGCTTTGGCTTCGGCGACATCTTCAATTGCGCCGTCAGAGCCGGGGACAAGCGGCAAACCTAATGCGCCTGCCGAACGCTTAGCCTCAACCTTGTCACCCATCGTGCGGATATGTTCGGGCTTGGGGCCAATCCATTTGATGTTGTGGCTCTCAACGATTTCCGCAAACTGCGCGTTTTCCGACAGAAAGCCGTAACCGGGATGGATGGCGTCAGCATGGCTGATTTCCGCGGCTGAAATAATCGCCGGTATATTCAAATAGCTGTCGGTTGCAGAAGGCGGTCCGATGCAAATCGCTTCGTCGGCGAGGCGCACATGCATGGCGTCTGCATCCGCAGTCGAATGCACGGCAACCGTCTTGATCCCCATTTCATGCGCCGCACGGTGAATGCGAAGCGCGATCTCGCCGCGGTTGGCGATAAGGATTTTTTCGATCGCCATAGGTTAAGCAATCACCAGCAGTGGCTGGTCAAATTCGACAGGATGTCCGCTTTCCACGTAAATCGCGGTGACCGTTCCTGCATTTGGCGCGATGATTGGGTTCATGACCTTCATCGCCTCAATGATCAGGACGGTGTCGCCGGCCTTTACTTGCTGGCCAACGCTGACGAACGGTGCGGCATCGGGCTCAGGTGTCAGATAGGCGGTGCCCACCATCGGTGATTTCAAGGCATTTGCTGCAGTCGCAGGTGCGCTTGTTGTTTCATGTGCGGCAGCAACGGTGGGCGCCGCAACCGCAACAGGCGCTGACGCCATAGGCGCTGCAACCGCAGTCATCGTCCGCGAGACACGAATTTTGCGCTCGCCGTCTTCAACCTCAATTTCGCTGAGACCCGTGTCGTTCAACATGGCCGCGAGTTCGCGGACAAGGTCCGTATCCACCTGCATGCTGCCAGTATTTCCTGTTTTCGCCGCCATTTAAAACTCCTTGGGACCCTAAACTTGCAATGATGCGCCTAATGTCAAACTTGCAACGCCGCGTCTAGGGCGAGTTCGTACGACTTTGCGCCATGACCTGCAAACACGGCCTTTGCGCCCATGCTGACATAGCTTAAATGCCGGAATGCTTCGCGTTTGTGCGGATCAGACAAATGTACCTCAAAAACCGGAACAGTGATGGCCTTTATGGCATCCAGGATCGCGACCGAGGTGTGGGTGTATCCTGCGGCGTTTAACAACACCGCTTTGGCGCCCACGGTTTGTGCCTCTTGCAACCAATCGACCAGATGCCCTTCATGATTTGACTGACGAAAGTCGATGGACGCACCAGCTGCCCGTGCGCGATCATCCAGATGTCCGGCAATGTCATCAAGCGTGTCTGTGCCGTAAATTTCCGGCTCTCGTGTTCCCAGTAAATTGAGATTTGGTCCGTTCAGAACAAAGATTATCGGCTTATCAGCCAAAGGACGTCCCCTGATATTGTCAAAGCAGCGGTTGCGAACCGCATCGTTCCAGCACTATATGCGCGTCGATAAAAATAGCGAGATGAAATGACCTCTTCCCTTACCACCGATTCTATCTCCCTCACGCTGAATGGCGATCCGCGGCCATTTCGGGCCGGGGCAACCGTTGCTGACCTTGTGCGCGATATTGGGCTGGATCCGGCCAAGGTCGCGGTTGAGCGCAATCTGGAAATCGTGCCGCGTTCCACATTGGAAAATGTGCACTTGGCGGACGGTGATGTTTTGGAAATCGTCCATTTCGTAGGCGGCGGGCAAGACGATAGCTGGTCCGTCGCTGGCCGCCATTTCACTTCGCGGCTGATCGTCGGTACCGGCAAATATAAGGATTTCGAACAAAACGCTGCTGCGTTGGTGGCATCGGGCGCAGAAATTATCACGGTGGCCGTGCGCCGCGTAAACGTTTCGGACCCCAAGGCACCGATGTTGACGGATTATATTGATCCGAAGAAATATACCTATCTGCCGAACACCGCAGGCTGCTTTACTGCGGACGACGCGATACGTACGCTGCGTCTGGCGCGTGAGGCAGGCGGCTGGGACTTGGTAAAGCTTGAGGTGCTCGGCGAAGCAAAAACGCTCTACCCCGATATGCGCGAAACATTGAAGGCGACCGAAATCTTGGCGAAGGAAGGATTCCTGCCAATGGTCTATTGTGTAGACGATCCCATCGCCGCCAAGCAGCTTGAGGATGCCGGCGCAGTCGCGGTGATGCCCTTGGGCGCGCCGATTGGTTCGGGGCTTGGCATTCAAAACCGCGTGACGATCCGCTTGATTGTCGAGGGCGCGAAAGTGCCCGTGCTGGTCGACGCAGGCGTTGGGACGGCGTCTGACGCCGCGGTGGCCATGGAATTGGGCTGCGATGGTGTGTTGATGAACACGGCTATCGCGGAAGCCAAAGACCCCATTGCTATGGCGACAGCGATGAAGCTGGCCGTCCAATCAGGTCGTATGGCCTATTTGGCGGGTCGTATGGGACGGCGTATGTATGCTGATCCGTCCAGCCCGCTTGCGGGTCTGATCTAAACAAAGCCGGAGTTTGCTATTTCCCGGCGAGCCGTTTGACCTCTGCCAGATATTTGCGCCCGATGCGCATCGAAAGGTCTTCACCCAGCAACGCGTGCCACACACCGCCGCCTTCATGGCGCAGACCGGTAATCAGGTCCCGGCGCACAATATGGCTGCGGTGGATGCGTTGGAATTGTTCGGGGTCAAGCCGCTGTTCAAGCGTCGAGATTGTCTGGTGCAACAAATAACTCCGCCCACCAGTATGTAGCCGCATATAATCGCGCTCGGCCTCAATGCGTTCAATATCCATTGCGGCAATGCGGATGAGTTCGGCGCGATGGGATACCCAAAATTCATGCGCATAACGGCTGTCGGATTTCGCCGTGGTTGTGGCAGGGCTGGTCTCGGCCTCTTGTGTGCCAGCTGCGCGCGCAATGGCGCGGCCCAGCCGCTCGCTCGAAACCGGTTTTAAAACATAATCAACGACATCAAGGTCAAAGGCTTCGACCGCAAAATTATCATAGGCCGTAATCAAAATGATGGCCGGCTTTTTGTGCATCAGGCCCAATGCACGGGCGGCGTTGATGCCGTCCATTTTGGGCATACCGATGTCGAGGAAAATCAGATCAGGTGTAAGCTGTTGCGCAATGCGCAGCGCCTCTACGCCATCATTCGCTGTGCCGACTACCTCAATAGCGGGATGATCGGCGCTCAGGGTTTCCAGCCGTTCGATGGCCAAAGGTTCATCGTCAACAATCAAGGTGCGCAGACGCTTCATGCCGCGATCCTGTGGCTTAACGGTAGAGTGAGTATCGCGATGAACCCGCCGCTTTTGACCGACTGTGTATCGAGCCGTGCCGCAGACTTATATCGCGCCTCCAGCCTATCGCGCACATTGGCAAGGCCAATGCCATTTCCGCCGACATGTGCGGCGTCAACAGCCTCGCCATCATCAATAACACTCAGGATCAGATTATCATCGCGGCGATCCGCGCTGATTGAGATGGAGACCGGCCGTGTTGCCCGCGACACGCCATATTTGATGGCATTTTCAACAAGCGGCTGGAGAATGAGTGCAGGCACATGTTGGTTCATCAGCTCAGGCGGAATGTTGATGCTGACGCGCAGTCGCTTGGGATAACGCACGCTTTCGATTTCCAGATACAGACGTTGCAGTTCGACTTCTTCCTCCAGCGTGACATCCTCCAACGGATCGGAGGACAGGCTCGTCCGGTAAAAGTTGGACAAGTTCTGGATCATCGCTTCGGCCTCTTTGGGCTTACCGGTGATGACCAGGCTTGAGAGCGAATTCAGCGTGTTGAAAAGGAAGTGGGGATTGACCTGATAGCGCAGCGATCGCAGCTCGGCATCTTGTGCCGCTTGCGCAAATCTGGATGTTTTGCGTTCGGCTTCGCGCACTTCACGCGCATAGCCGATGGCGACATATAGCGAGCTCCACGCGATCAGGAAAAAATAATGGGTGACAGAAATGTCGGCGATTTCCTGCCAGAAGGACAGCCCCAATTGGGCCTTCAGATCTTCAATACTGCGTCCAACGCTGGGGTCTTTGAAAAGGCTGATCGGATCATACAGGTTGAAGATGTAGAAATTTGCCGACGCAAGGGCGATGGCACAGGGAATTGCGCCCAGAAACGCGACGCTGACACGGAAACCAAGCGGTCGCTGGTCCGCCATCCGCAAACCAAAATATAAAATCCAGGTGACCAATACGCCCACCAGCGCGACTATGAGGCGCCGTTCAAACAGCACCGCCTGCGCTGGAAAATCGAGCAAAGCCGCGCGCAGCGACAAGATGAGCGCGTAAAAAGCCCAGAACCCGATGATCGTGAGCAAAGCCATTTGATGGCCAATCAATGCTTTTCGCGAGGTGATGTTCTCCATAGCCTTTCATACCGGATTTTCAGCCGGTTGCACCACACCTACCGTTTCTCGTCGAACGCTTCGCCGATTTCGTCGAATGTTTTACCGCCGGCTGCTTAATCGGGTTTGCGCTGATAGCGGAAATACCAGACTTCGTGCCCTAAACGGCGGGCTTTGGCTTCATAACGCGTTTCGGGCCAACCGCCGGGCCGGCTTTGGAAGTCTGCTGCGGCTTCGCACAGCCAGTTATATTGGTGCCGGTGGCGCTGCATGACCATGAGGGCGTGGCACAAATATACGGGGTGATCGGTGCCGAACCGGAATTCCCCGCCGGGTTTCAATTTTGCGTGGATGAGATCAAGCGGACCATCGTTCATCATCCGGCGCTTCACATGCCGCGCTTTTGGCCAAGGGTCGGGATGCAACAGATAGACGAAGGCGAGCGACTTGTCGGGCACGCGGCGCAATATCTCCAGCGCGTCGCCCATATGCAAACGCACATTGCGCAGCGCGCCTTCACGCACATGCGACAGCGCTTGCGCTACGCCATTCATGAATGGTTCGCAGCCTATAAATCCGTGGTCGGGTAAAAGGTCGGCGCGATAAGCCAGATGCTCACCGCCGCCAAAGCCGATTTCAAAGTGCATGGCGCGATCATCGCCAAACAATTGCATGCTACCCAGCTCGCCCGTTTCAGGCACCGATATTTGCGGCAAAAGATTGTCGACCAGATCAGCCTGTTCGACACGCAGTTTTTTGCCCTTTGAACGGCCATATAGGCGGTTCAGTGTCGTAGGGTCTCCGGGCTTGTTCGCAGTCATAGCGTTGGCGGCTAAACTTTCAGCCGCCACGCTGCAAGTGTAATCAGGCGAGAGCTGCCTTCAAATCTTCGACAAGGTCGGTGCGTTCCCACGGGAAGAAATCACCTTCGGGCTTGCGTCCGAAATGCCCATAAGCCGCAGTCTTGCGATATATTGGCTTGTTTAGGCCAAGATGCGTGCGAATGCCGCGCGGGGTAAGTCCGCCCAGCTTTTCGATGTTCATGATCGCCGCTTCAATCAGGTCGTCGCCAACTGTGCCGGTTTCATGCGTATCGACATACAGCGACAGCGGCTTTGAAACGCCAATCGCATAGGCCAGCTGGATGGTGCAGCGGGTCGCAAGACCAGCGGCAACGATGTTCTTCGCCAGATAGCGCGTGATGTACGCCGCCGAGCGGTCAACCTTTGTCGGATCCTTGCCGCTGAATGCGCCGCCGCCATGGGGCGCTGCGCCGCCATAAGTGTCGACGATGATCTTGCGGCCGGTCAGGCCAGCGTCACCGTCAGGGCCGCCGATTTCAAAGCTGCCTGTCGGGTTGATGTGATAGACTGTGTCGCGCAGCAAGACCGGCGGAATAATGTCGGCGACAACCTTGCGGACATAAGCGTGCAGTTCCGCTTCCTTGTCACCCGTGTCATAACCCGCAGCATGCTGCGTCGACACGACAACAGCGGTTGCGGCGACGGGCAAGCTGCCTTCGTAGCGCAGGGTAACCTGGCTCTTTGCGTCTGGTTCAAGAAACGGGGCTGCCCCGGAATGGCGGTCAGCGGCTATACGCTCCAAAATCTTGTGGCTGTAATAGAGCGTTGCCGGCATCAGATCGGGTGTTTCGTCGGTCGCATAGCCAAACATGATGCCTTGATCGCCAGCGCCTTCATCCTTGTTCTCCGATGCATCAACGCCTTGCGCGATATGCGCGGATTGGCCGTGCAGATTGTTTTCAAAGCGGAATGTTTCCCAATGGAAACCATCCTGCTCGTAACCGATCTCTTTCACGGTGCGGCGAACGGTGGCTTCGATTTCTTCCTGCGCGCCTGGTGCCCATGCGCCATTTTCATAGACGCCTTTGCAGCGGATTTCACCGGCAAGCACGACCAGCTGAGTCGTGGTCAGGGTTTCGCACGCGATGCGGGCTTCGGGGTCTTTGGAAAGAAATAGGTCGACTATTGCGTCGGAGATTTGGTCCGAAACCTTGTCTGGGTGCCCTTCGGACACGGATTCGGAAGTGAAAAGGTAATTTGCGCGCATGGTTGTTCCAGTCTGATGGCTGTATCTGCGTATAAAGAATTCTTTATATCAGTTTTTGGCTTTAGCGAGAACGTAGACGGCTGGCAAGAGGTAACAGCGCACAACCGATGAGCAGCCCTGCAAAGCCGAGTGGCAATATATTTCCGAAGCGTGCGAACAGTGTTGGCGCCTTGGCCTGCGGTACAACTGCGTCGATGCGGCCAGATGTTCCCAGTGGCAGGCTTTTGATGATCTGGCCGTTCGCATCGATGACGGCGCTGATGCCGGTTGGTGTGGCGCGTACGACGGGTAAGCCCTCCTCGATCGCCCGAAGACGTGCCTGTGCCAAATGCTGTGGCGGGCCGATGATGCCAAACCACGCGTCGTTGGATGGATTAAAGATAAAGTCTGGCCGGTTCTTGCGGTCGGTAACTTGGCCGGAGAATATCATTTCATAGCAAATCTGGATGCCGATTTTAACGGGCTTGCCGTTCAGATTGACTGTCATCGTTTGCGCACCCGGGCCGGGCCAGAAATCGAGGTCGCCGGGTACCAATCGCGCCAAGCCCAAAGGCCGCAGCAACCACGGCAGCGGCAGATATTCGCCATAAGGCACAAGATGCGCCTTGTCATAATGGCCCAAGATATTGCCGTTGGCGTCCATCGCCGAAACGCTGTTGCGCGCCGCGACCAGTTGGCCCTTTTCAATCACAACCCGGTTTGCGCCCGTGACTAAAACATCGCCGTCACCCATCAGCGTCGTCAGCCGCGCCCGCGCGCCTGTCGCGCTTTCGTCTGGCTGGCCCTGATAATAACGATAGGGATAGCCCTCTTCCAAATAATCGGGAATTGCGGCCTCTGGCCATAAAATCAGGCGCGCGCCTTGATCGGGCATCGGGCGGCTGTTCATCGCCAGCTTGGCAAAGTTGATCGCGTCATAGCCCGGCGCATATTTGTCGGCTTGGCTGATATTGGGTTGCGCGATGGTGAGTGCGACGGGTGTCCTCACTGGTGCGCTTTGATCGAAGGAGCTTCGCCCAGTGATAGCGACTGCTGCGAGCGCCAATAATATTAAACCGCCAAGAAAATAGCCGGTCCGCGCGCCATCGCCGCGTTCAACGCCAGATGCTGACGTCCACAAAGTCACGAACTTTAGGATCATCCCAACAAAAAGAAGCATGAACCCCGAAAGGCCATAGGTTCCAAGGGCGGCCGCAGGTTGCGAAAGATATGGAACCGACAGGGTGATCACACTGAGCGGGTTCCAGACATAGCCGGTGAATACCCAGCTGCGCAGCCATTCGGTGATGATCCACAATCCAGCAAAGGCCAAGATGAGGTGAAGTGTGGCTGTGGGCCTTGGCTTCGCGTCATCTCTGCCGGAATCAGGAAGGGCGTTTGTCGTGCGGTGATTGATCCAATGGGCTCCAGCCGCAGCCAAGGCGGGATACACCGCCAAATATAGCGCCAGCCCGAATACCGCGATGTAACCGAGCCAGATCGGCATTGCCGCCTGAAAGGTGAAGGCGACCGCAATCCATTGATTCCCAAAGGTGAAATGCCCGACCCCGAAAAGCCAGCCGAGCATGAACGCGCCTTTGGTGCTGGGTGCTTGGCTTATCAGCTGGATAAGCAATGCAAAGCACACAAATGTCAGTGGCCATAGCCCCCAAGGTTCAAAACCATAAGCCGACGCTGCACCCGCCACGAGCGCCGTCCAACGGGGAAACTTTCCGAGCAAAGCCGATAATTTCTGCATGGCGCGCTTTTGCCCACCATATATGACAATTGCAATCGCACAAAAACGTCGTTGCTTGCGGTTCAGGGTTTCGATGCTAATTCATCGCCATGATTATTTTTGTGTATGCGTTCGCGCTTTCGGCGCCATCTGCCCTGACTGCAACGCATCAGTCGGATATCGCCTGTGTTGCAACACTCGCGACCTTGGCGGAGCGACAGCGGCTTGGCACCGCGCCGTCCGATATGCCCAATGTCGGGCAATGGGGAAAACGGTGGGCCGGCATCATCGGCAGCCGCATCACCGAACAAAGCGGCCAACCCCGTGAGTTGGTTGCGGTTGCCATGGCCGAAGCGGCAAAAGCCGAATTTCAGCGCCCAAGCGATCCGGCGACAATCCACAAATGCGCGATGCAAATGTCGCAGGAACTCGCTATTGCCAATATTTCCGATCAACCCCTTCCAAAACCGGTGACATCAAAATGAGCTTACGTCCCTTCCACTTGGCCTTTCCCGTCCGTGACTTATCCGAAGCGCGGCGCTTTTACGGCGACATCATGGGGTGCCCCGAAGGGCGCGCGTCCGATCACTGGGTTGACTTCGACTTTTTTGGGCATCAGATCGTTGCGCATCTGGATGCCAATGCGCGATCCGTTTCGACGCATAATCCGGTGGATGGCCATGACGTTCCCGTACCCCATTTTGGTGTGGTGCTGACGATGGAGCAATGGGAATTGCTGGCCGCGCGCGTCACCGCAGCTGGCATCCGCTTTGGCATTGAGCCGCATGTCCGTTTTAAAGGCGAAATTGGCGAACAGGCGACGATGTTCTTTTGCGACCCGAGCGGCAATGCGTTGGAATTCAAGGCATTCGCCGACGACGCAAATTTGTTCGCGCGTTAACGAACCTTATTCGTCATTTTCCGGCGAAGCTGATTCACGCGTCTCGCTGTTTTCACTTTCAAACGTCATCGACGGTTCGCCAGTGATGGCCGGAATGTCTTCAATTTCGGGAGCGGCAACGGGCATTTCGTCGCTTGTATCGGTCATATTTTCGGTGGGCTGCCGCTTTGGTGCTTCGGGGGCGGTGGCTTCATTGGTCTCAACCGGCGCAGCAGTCGTGCTGTGGTCCGCATCGAGATATGAGCGCGTGGCCATGGCGGCCATGACAATGATGGTGACGACCGCGATGAAGGTGACGATTTTGCGTGAACTGCTGTCCATGTCTGCTTTCCGATATTGTAAATAACCCGCGTGTGGCGGTGCTAGCGTGATTGGATGGTTGTGACGTTTGAGCAGACATCACTTTTGCGCGCACCATTGCCAGCCAGCATCGTGAACGCAAAAAATCCGCCGACGACCGCAACCAGAAACGCGGCGGTGACCCACGCCAGATATTTGTCGATAAATGCCTTGATCGGGCGTCCGAATTTCCAGAACAAAAATCCGACCAGCATGAATTGGAACGCCCGGCTCAGCACGCTGGCCCAGATGAAGGTGAACAGATCCATTTTGATGAACCCTGCGGTCAAGGTCAGCAGCTTGAACGGAATGGGGGTCGCCCCCTTGATTAAAATAATCTCCGCGCCGAATTCGCGCAGATAGCAGGCGGCAGCAGGAAAGCTGTCCCATAGCCCAAGCGCCTTTAGCAGCGCCGTGCCGATGGTTTCATACGCGAAATAGCCAATGGCATAGCCAAAGAGCCCGCCCATGACGGAGGCCAAGGTGCAAATCGCCCCATAGCGCAACGCCTTGTCCGGGCGCGCGAGACACATCAACCCAAGCAGCGGGTGCGGTGGTATCGGGAAGAATGAGCTTTCGATGAAGGAAAATAGGAACAGCCAGCGTTCGGCATGGGCGTGCCCAGCCTTTTCCATCATCCAATCATATAGGCGTTTCAACATTATGTGCGGCGTTAAACCGCGAACGGCGGCAAGTGCAAGCTTTTAACCCGCCGGCATATTCCGTGCGATGTCCGCATTGGTCGCCCGCGTGGCTTCGCTGGCGGGCGCGAATAGGAAATAGCCCGTGATAACCATCATCAGCATGATCAGGACTTTTAGCAGGTCACGCATATCCCGCGCGCGCAAGCGTCGTTTCGACCGTCTGCGTGATGGCAAGGGTTTTCCAGATATGTCGAGAATATTGGCCATTGAATACTCCTTAGCCAGCAAAACCCCAACGCGTCGCATATGTTCCGCAATCGGCCAATTATGTTTTCCTTGGCCACTTATGCAGCAACAACACTTGCTTTCTGTCGCGCGAATGCACAGCGGGTGGGAATGGAATTGGAAAACTTCGATACAGACGCGTTCCTGCGCGATTATTGGCAGAAAAAGCCGCTGCTTATCCGCAATCCGTGGCGCAATTGGCAAAACCCGCTTGAGCCCGATGAGCTTGCCGGCCTCGCCTGCGAAGAAGAAGTGGAGTCGCGCCTGATTTGTCAGACCGCCAAGGGTTGGGAGATGGAGCAGGGGCCGCAGCATGAGGATCGCTTGGGCGGCCTTGGCGCGTCGCATTGGACTTTGCTGGTGCAGGCGGTCGACCACCATGTGCCGATGGTGGCGGACCTCATCGCGCCGTTCCGTTTCATCCCCAACTGGCGGATTGACGATGTCATGGTCAGCCTTGCCGCGGACCAAGGCGGAGTTGGCCCGCATTTCGACCAATATGATGTTTTCCTGATTCAGGGCCACGGTCGGCGCCGTTGGCAGATTGGGCCGCATTGCGACGCCGATAGCCCGCTGGTGCCGCATGAAGACCTTAAGCTGCTCGCAGAATTTGAAGCGACCGATGAATGGGTGCTTGAACCCGGCGATATCCTGTATGTCCCGCCGGGCATCGCGCATAATGGTGTTGCGGTGGGTTCGGACTGCATGACCTATTCGGTTGGTTTTCGTGCGCCGTCGCGCGCCGACCTGCTGGGGCATTTTGTCGATGATATGCTCGAGCAGATTCCCGACGATGATTTGTACCGCGATCCGGATTTGGCAGGTCAGGCCAACCCGGGTGAGATCATGCCCGATGCCTTGGCGCGCTTGCACCGGATGACGCTGGACTCGCTTGCCGATCCGCGCGCCTTTGCGCGGTGGTTCGGCATGTTCAACAGCACGCCCAAATATGCCGAAATGGACTGGCAACCTGAAACCCCCGTTGCAGCGGACGAGGTTCGACAATTTATTGCCGGTCAGGCCCCGCTGTCGCGCAATCCGGCAAGCCGGTTGGCATTTGTGGGCGATGGTGCGAACGCGGTGATGTTCTTTGCCGATGGCGCATGCTTTGACTGCGGGGCGGAGACCGCCGATCTGGCGCGGCAGCTGTGCGCGCAAGATGCCTTGGTCCTCGACACCGCGCTTGCGTCAATGGACGCGGCAATCGACCTGCTGACGCAGCTGTGCAACATGGGGTGCATCGCGTTCGAAGGCGAAGATTGATTTGCGCACGCGGCTGAGCATTTGCCGGAGGAAGGCGGGTTACGGGGCGGAGGCGGATGCCATTGCCGCCATGACGGCGGCGACAATCACGCTGCGCCATTACCGTTGCGACCGATGTGGCCAATTTCATCTGACAAGCCGGACCAAGGGCAAGCGCGTGCCGCGACCGGCGGACTAAACCGCTGCGTCAGACCTCGCGCCAGCTGCCGGGGGCAAGATCATCCAGCGTCCAGTCGCCAACGCCGTGGCGCACCAGCCGCAATGTCGGGTGGCCAACCGCGGCGGTCATGCGGCGCACTTGCCGGTTGCGGCCTTCGCGGATGATAAGCTGTATCCAGCTGTCGGGCACGGTCTGGCGGACGCGGATGGGCGGATCGCGCGGCCAAAGCTGCGGGTCGGCAATGCGGTCTGCCTCTGCGGGTAAAGTCACCCCGTCCCTCAACTGCACACCGCGCCGCAATTGGAGGAGGGCATCATCGGAGACCGTGCCCTCAACCTGAACGCGGTAGATTTTGGGCAGCTTGTACCGCGGATCGGAAATGCGCGCCTGCAACCGCCCGTCGTCCGTCAGGATCATCAGCCCTTCGCTGTCCATATCCAACCGGCCCGCGGGATAGACCCCGGGCACGTCGATAAAGTCGGACAAGGTCGGGCGCGGCGAACCGGCGGTTCCCGTGTCGGTAAATTGCGGCAAGACGCCAAAAGGTTTGTTGAACAGAATGACGCGCGACATCCCCGTCCCTTAGCGAAGGCGGCAGAAAAGGGGAAATCATCTTGTCGGTGCGCAGAATTATAACCAAATAGGTAAAAATATATTGACATCGTAACGTTATTTGGTTAGTGTAGGGCATAGTCGAAAATTGCGATTGGCGGCGCTGAGGCGTTTTTGCGAAAATATCACGGGCTGAAGAGCGATCTTCGGCCCTTTTTCTTTGGGATTAGGAGGTTGGCGATGACGAAAGATAAAATAAGCGTGCCCGACACCCGTTTGAATGCGCGCACCCGGCGTCTTTTCCTCAACCATTTGGCCGAAACCGCAAATGTGGCGGCCTCGGCCAGAGCGGCGGGTATTGCATTGACGGCGCCAGCCTTAACCGACAGCGATATTGGCAAATGCTGGTTGGTGGGTTCAGGCGCGACCGGTCTATGGGCTAATAAGTCTGGTCAAATTGCGATATGGATAGGTGGTGACTGGCGCTATCTGATTGCCCATGATGGGATGCGGCTTTGGAACAGGTCCAATGGTCGTGATAGCATTTATACCGGAGGCGTTTGGCGTAGCGGACCAATTATCGCAAACCCGTCTGGCCGGGCAGTGGTCGATACTGAAGCGCGTGCGACACTCAGTGCGATGTTACAGTATTTCAGGCTGATAGGCATATTGACGCCTTGAGCGGCCGCATCGCAAATACGGCCAGTATTCGGATAAAATGCGCGTAATGGCGACATTTTAGCAACAGTATGCGGACATAGCGACTTGCTTCGATGGAACAGAACCGATAGAACTACATTTTATAATTTCGTTCCTAAAGATAGAAAAAGGGGAAAGTTGATGCGTAAGTTAGCCATAGGTTTGGTTCTCGCTTCTACTGCTCTGGCATCACCGGCCTTGGCCCGCGACGACCAGTGGTATGTTGGAGTCGATGGCGGTGCCATGATAGTCGAAGACTTGGCTTTGGATATCGGCACATTGGACAATGCTGCGTCGGTTGACACAAAAAATGGTTATGATTTCGGCGGCTTAGTCGGCTATGATTTCGGCGGTTTCCGTCTTGAATCAGAAGTTTCCTATCGTCAGGTGAATGTAACTGCATTCAGCAGCGCGACGCCTCAGATTACGAGCGGCGCAACATCTGCACTGGCACGTAGCGGTTCGTATAAGCTTGATGGCGATGCAAGCGCATTGAGCTTCATGGTCAATGGTCTTTTGGATTTCGGCGACGATGATGGCCTTCAGGGCTTTGTCGGCGGCGGCGTTGGCGTTGCACGTGTTGATGTGTCGGCTACTGTCGCTGCTCCAGCGTTCCTCGACGATTCAGACACTGGTTTGGCATGGCAGGCTCTTGCGGGCATCCGTACGCCACTCAGCGATAGCTGGGACGTCGGTCTGAAGTACCGTTTCTTCAACGCAAACAAGGTTGGTCTTGTTGACCGTCTTGGCCGTGCTGTTGACACGCGCTTCCGTTCGCACAGCGTCATGGGAAGCCTGGTTTACAACTTCGGCGGTGCACCTGCACCAGTTGAAGTTGCGGCACCGCCACCACCGCCACCATATGTAGCGCCACCACCGCCACCGCCACCGCCACCGCCGCCACCAGCGCCAGTGTGCAACACCGGTCCTTATATCGTATTCTTCGATTGGGATCAGTCGAACTTGCGTCCTGACGCGGCATCGGTTCTGGACAACGCTGTTGCGCAGTATTCGAACTGTGGCACTGCGAAGGTTATGCTTGCTGGTCACGCCGATAAGTCGGGTAGCGCAAAGTACAACGTGGGCCTCTCCGAGCGTCGTAACACCACTGTGCGTTCGTACCTTGAGTCCAAGGGCGTTGCCGGCGGTGCAATTGCAACCGAAGCATTCGGTGAAACTGCACCATTGGTTCAGACTGCAGATGGTGAGCGTGAACCGCAAAACCGTCGCGTTGAAGTTACCTACGGTCCAAATTCGGGAATGTAATTCCGAACGGACGAATATGTTAAAAGAAAGGCCGGTCGAAAGACTGGCCTTTTTTTATGTCGTTAATTGATGCAGCCGAAAGGTCTGCGTTCTTACGCAGCTTTGGTTTTTACCCGGGCACGGACAGTGGCCGCCTCAAGCAGCCTTGTTTCCAATGATTTCAACTTGGTCTTGCTTTCGATTTTTGCACCGAAAAGATCTGTCGCATAGAATGTATCTACTGCGCGTTCGCCATAGGTTGCGATATGCGCACTGTGCAATGTTACCTTTGACTCGAACAAAGCTAATGCCAAATTGTTCAGCAATGCCGGCCGGTCCAGCGCATTTACTTCTACAACGGTGAAGCGGTTAGAAGCCTGATTATCGATCAGCACCGAAGGCGCAATTTTAAATGCGTCGGCACGCCGGAGAGCCTTGGGCTTGGCATCCAGTTGGGTCATCAACTTTGCACGGTTGGTCAATGCGTCTTCGATATTGCGCGCCAAGCGGTCCAATTGACCCTGCTCGCGAAATGGACGGCCGAGCGGATCTTGAATGAGGAAATTATCGATCGCCATGCCGTCGCTGCTTGTGTGGATCCGTGCATCGATGATGTTTCCGCCCGCCAAGTGAATTGCACCTGCAATCCGATAAAATAAGCCGGGATGATCGGCCGCGAACACCGTGACGAGCGTTGCCCCTCGGTCAGGGTAATAGCAGGCATCAATGGCAAGCTCAGTGCCTTCATTTGTCAAGAGATGCCGTGCATTGCGCTCAATGATGTCGTCTGGCTCGGCTATCCAATAGGCGTCGGGTAACGTCTTTGCGAAATGCGCAAATTTTTCAGGAGACAACTGCAAGGCTGACCCGAGCTTCGACTTTTTCGACGCGATGCGTTCGTCGCGGCCACGTTGCTTGTGACCAAGCCGCAGCACTTCTTCAGTGGCTTCGAAAAGATCGGATAATAATTGGCGCTTCCAACTGTTCCAGACGCCCGGACCAACGGCGCGAATGTCCACCACCGTCAAGACCAGCAGCAATTTCAACCGTTCAGGTGACTGAACCGCCTGCGCAAAATCTAATATTGTTTTGAAGTCGGCAAGGTCACGTTTGAACGATGTTGCGGACATCAACAAATGGTGGCGAACCAACCACGCGACTGTCTCAGTCTCTGCCGTTGATAAACCTAGTCGCGGGCATAATGTTTCCGCGACCTGAGCGCCTAAAACGCTGTGGTCGCCGCCGCGTCCCTTTGCAATATCGTGCAGCAAGGTTGCGACATACAATACCCTTCTGCTGACGATATTCCGCATTATCGCAGCCGAAAGCGGGTGATCCTGTTTCAGCTTTCCGCTTTCGATGTTCGCCAATAGCCCAATGGCGCGGATCGAGTGTTCGTCGACGGTATAATGATGGTACATGTCGAACTGCATTTGCGCGACTACGCGGCGGAAATCGGGAATGAACCGTCCAAAAATCGTGGATTCGTTCATCCAGCGCAATACGGTTTCCGGATCGCGACGTGACGTCAGAATATCTAGAAAGAGCGCGTTGGCCCGCGGGTCCTTTTGGACCGTCTTATCTACAAGCCGGGCGTCGCGCTGCGCGGTCCGCATGGCTAAAGGGTGAATTTCCAGCCCATGCAAATCCGCGAGGTGGAAAATTTCCAATAACCGAACGGGATCTTCGACGAAAAACTGATCATGTGGTAATGCCAAACGACCACGGTCGAGTTGGAAGCCATTGAGCTTGCGTGGTTTGCGGTTGAAACTTGGAATGAACCGGCGGCCTTTTTGAGCCATGGCCTCATCCAAATGTGCCAAGAATAAGCCCGTAACGTCGCCCACGGTTTTGGCATTCAAGAAATAATAATGCATGAACCGCTCAACCGCCGAACGACCGGGGCGGTCAGCGAACTGCATCTGTTCGGCCACTTCGCGCTGCAAATCAAATGTCAGCCGTTCCTCTGCGCGGCCAGTAATATTGTGCATATGGCAACGGACGGACCACAGGAAGTTTTCGGCTTTCCTGAACCGGTTATATTCTTCGACTGACAGTAGCCCAACATCGACGAGATCAGATGCCGTTGAGACCTTGTGGATATATTTCCCGATCCAATACAAGGTATGCAAATCCCGCAGGCCGCCTTTGCCGTCTTTGATATTGGGCTCCACAACGTAGCGGCTGTCGCCCATGCGCTTGTGCCGTTCATCGCGTTCCGCCATTTTTAAGCGCACAAAATCGGGCGCCGTATTTGCGACCACTTCGTTCCAGAAGCGTAACGCCGCCTCTTCGTAAACGGCACGATCGCCCCAAACGAACCTGCTTTCCAAAAGCGCGGTACGGATCGTTAGATCTTCTTGCGCCATTTTTACGGTCTCATCCAAAGACCGGCTGGATTGGCCAACTTTCAGGCCGAGATCCCAAAGAAGGTACAAAATCGCTTCGACGACTTGTTCGGTCCATGAGCTCCTTTTGTAAGGGGTAACAAACCCGATATCGACGTCGCTATGTGGTGCCATCTCGCCGCGGCCATATCCGCCCACAGCAAGGATAGCGATCCGTTCCGATGCCGACCGGTTCGCTGCAGGATATGCGTGAACGGTCACATAGTCGTAAATGAGCCGGACAATCTGATCGACCAGAAATGCTTGCTCTGCGGACGCACGGTAACCCTGTGACGGGTTTTCACCCAGTCGTCGTTTGATTTCGGCGCGCCCGTCCGCCAACGCGCCTTGCAAAAGCTCGAGGAGCTGCGGACGGCAGCGCTGAGAACCAACCTCTGCGACAATAGACTCAACTTTATCGGCAAGCGCAGTCCTGTCGATAATGTCGCGTTGTTTTATAATCCGGTCGGGCGCTGAAATCATACAGACACTCTAGGCGCGTTCGCGCCTTATGTCAGCATCAAGCAGAAACCTTTGCGTTATATTCCCGGCGCAAAGCAACGCGGTCGATTTTCTGGGTGCCCAGACGCGGCAATGGTTCCGCCACTTGCCAGAAATGGGCCGGGATTTTGAATGGTGCTAGCCGCGGCGCAAGGAACGCTTTGAGCTCATCCTCGGTCAGCTCGACCCCATCCTTCGTCTGATAGACGATGCCTGGAACTTCCCCATATTTGTCATCGGCAATGCCAAACACGGACAGCTCGACAATCGAGTCATGTTCATAGCCGGCGGCTTCTACTTCTGGGCAGCTGATGTTTTCGCCGCCGCGGATGATGATGTCTTTTTTGCGGTCTACGATGAACAGATAACCGTCTTCGTCAAGATAACCGATGTCACCGGTCCGGAAGAATCCGTCTGCGGTAAATGCGTCGCGCGTAGATTGTTCATTGTTCCAATAGCCGTTGAAATTCGCAATGGTGCGAATACCGACTTCGCCGCGTTCACCTTGCGGAAGAACATTTCCATCATCATCAAGCATTTGCACTTCGACCAACGGCTTCGTGGCTGGTCCAGTGCTGGTGGGCTTTTCCAGATAGTTATCGGTGAAGTTGCCGCAGCCCACGCCGTTCGTCTCGGTAAGGCCATAACCCAGCAGCGGATAGCCCCAGCTCATTTCTTTACGGATTTTTTTGACATGATCCACGGGGCGTGGGGCGCCGCCAGCCGCGAAGGCCGTGCAGCTCGTAAGGTCGTATTTGTGACGGTTCGGGTGGGTGGCAAGTTCAATACTCATCAACGGAACGCCAACGAAATAGCTGATGCGTTCCTTTTCGATGATGCGCATCGCTTCTTCCGCATCCCATTTTGGCATTAGTACCAACTTGCGTCCAATGGCGAAGCTTTGCAGAACCAGTGGAATGGAGGCGGTAACGTGAAACAATGGCACGTTGACCAACGCCGATGGCTGAGCTGGCATGGCCTGACCAGTGGACGAAAGAAGCTCGAAAAAGACGAGCGTCTGGCCCACATAACTCATCGCGCCCTGAACAACGGCTCGGTGGTCGGATACCGCGCCCTTGGACTGACCCGTCGAACCGGATGTGTACAGAATCGTCGCATTGTCTGTGGGGGCAAGTGCGGGCAGCGGTGTTTCCGCGCTACCACCTTTTGATGTCAAGACAGACAGGCCTTCCGTCGGTGCGCCGTCATGACCAAATATCAATAGCTCACAACCGCCAATGTCGTGCCCTGCCAAGCGCGCAGCGCGCTGTTCATCGGCGAGGACATAGCGACAGCCGACCATTCGGATACCTTCGGCCAATTCGCCACCTTGCCACCAACCGTTGAGCAAAGTTGCAACGCCGCCGGCCATGACGATCGCCATATAGGCAATAATCCAGTTGGCCGAATTGCGCGCGGCGATCCCGACCCTGTCGCCTTTTTGAAGTTTGTGCCCGTCGACTAAGCCGCCAGCCAGTACGCGCGCTGCGGCATAAGTTTCGCCAAAGCTTAGCCGGATGTCGCCATCTACCAGAAATTCTTTGTCCGCATGCGTGGCGCAAAAAAATGCCAGATAGTCGGCCATGTTGCCCGGTGCTTTTGCCAGCATGGGCAATTGCACACCAAATTTTTCAACATAGGTCACCGTTAAAGGGCCATCGTCGGTCATGAGACGATTTATGGTAGCGTCGATCGCGAGGTCCAATTGGGACGGCATGTGATTCTCTCCTAAACTCTTTGTGCACCTTCTATTTCGCTCTATAGGAAAGTCAAAATATCCTGAGGAAAAACTGTGTCATTCGAGATTATTGCTTCAGCAGCGACCTATATTCAGTTCACAGACCTTGGTGTTGGCCCTGTTGCGCTTGATCTAGGCTTCTTTCAGCTGCGTTGGTATTCCTTGGCCTATCTTGTAGGTATTTTGCTCGGCTACGGCTTTTTGCTCAAACTGCTGGCACGGCCGGGCGCGCCGATGTCGCGTGACCATGCAGACGATATTATTTTATACGCGCCGCTGGGCATCATATTGGGCGGACGAACGGGCTATATCTTGTTCTATCAGCCATCGATTTTGCAGAACCCGTTAGATGTCTTCAAGCTGTGGGAAGGTGGCATGTCGTTCCATGGCGGCGCGGTTGGAATCATTTTTGCTCTCTGGCTTTTGGCGCGCAAGCATAAGATCTCATTCCTGCGGGTTTGTGATTATCTCGCATGTTGCGTCCCGTTTGGCCTCTTCTTCGGCCGGTTAGCAAATTTCGTGAATGACGAGCTTTGGGGCCGCGTGACGGACGTGCCTTGGGCCATCGTGTTTCCAAATGGTGGTGATTTGCCGCGGCACCCAAGCCAGCTGTATGAAGCTGGGCTCGAAGGGCTTTTGATGGCCGCGATCATGTGGCCGTTGTTTTGGAAAACCGACGCACGCTACAAACCGGGCTTTCTGTGTGGCATGGCGGCTGTGATCTATGGTCTTTCGCGCTTTACGATCGAATTCTTCCGGGAACCGGACCAGCAGTTACAGTGGCTGGTCGAAGCAAGCGGCCTGAGCATGGGGCAGTGGTTGACCACCCCGATGATCCTAATCGGCTTGTTCCTCTTATTCACGGCAGGGGCTCGCAGGCAGCGTAACAGTGTCGCCTGACACGCAGACGACAAGCCAACGCCTCACACACCGCATTGAAGCGTCTGGCCCAATCAGTGTTGCCGAATATATGCGCGTGGCAAACACCGCATATTATAGCCGCGCTGACCCTTTGGGCGCCGATGGCGACTTCATAACGGCACCTGAGATCAGCCAGATGTTCGGCGAAATGATCGGGATTTGGCTGAGCGATATCTGGTTGCGGCGTGGCCGTCCTTCGCCATGTTATTATGTCGAACTTGGGCCGGGCAGGGGTACGCTGGCTGCCGATGCGCTCCGCACAATGAAGCGTTTCGGATTTGAACCACAGGTTCATTTTGTCGAGAATAGCGGAGTTTTGCGAGAAAAGCAGCTGGCGGCTGTGCCCCTTGCTATGTTCCATGATGATGTGGAAACGGTGCCAACCGACGCGCCATTGTTCATCGTTGCTAACGAATTCTTTGATGCGCTGCCCATCGCGCAGATGATTGCCACGAACGCTGGCTGGCACGAGAGAGTGGTCGTCCCCGATCATAGCGCGCGGTTTGCCGCAATGCCGGGTCCGCGTTCCACGGACGCCCTAGTTCCTAAACAGTTCCGCATGGCGTCGGTTGGAAGTATTTACGAAACGTGCCCGGATGCCGCTTTAGTGATGGACATGCTTTCCACGCGACTGTCCGGCCAAGGCGGGGTTATGTTGACCATTGATTATGGTTATCTTGAGCCAGCACTGGGCAGCACATTGCAGGCGGTTCAAAATCACACATATGCGGACCCATTTTCGGATCCGGGCCATTGTGATTTGACTGCGCATGTCGATTTCCATGCGCTTTCGCTCTGCGCACAAAGATCTGGCCTCGATGTTGCGGGGCCATGCGATCAGGGTGCTTGGTTGTCAGGATTGGGGATTGATCAGCGCGCCATGACCTTAGCGCAGGCTAATCCTGATCGGGCCACGGAGATTTCCGACGCGCGTAATAGGCTTGTTGCCCGTGAATCCATGGGCGCGTTATTCAAAGTGATGGCGACATACGCAAAGGGCTGGCCAGAACCAGAGGGATTCGCGCGTTAGTTCAAACTGACGCGGTCAGTTCGCCCATTCCGCAATCTGCGACGCCACCTCATTTGCCGCTTCGTTCAACGCAGCGCCAACAGGCGCAGCTTCAACAGCCGCAACGGGTCGGCGGGCTTCAAATCTGCGTTTTTCGGTTGGGTTGCCGCGCGTGATTTTCACTGCGTCAAAGACCACCACCGCTTCATTGGTTGCGGCGTCCACGCCAAATTCCAATAGGCTGCCGGAGATAAAGCGCGCTGCTTTGCCACCAGCATCGACTTCGCTGAGCACCAGATGACCGGTTTTGGCCGACACCGTTTCGGATAACAATTGCTGCATCAGCCGGGCAGGCTTGTCGGCCCAAAACGCATCCTTCACATAGGCAATGCTGCTGGCGTTGATTTGGACAGGCACGCGGTTCGTGTCGAGTTTGCGCGGCACCTCCGGCGAATGTATGACCAAGGCGTCAGCCGCCGATGCCGTTCGGGCTGCACCTGCAGTCACGCTGTTATCGGCGGTCAGTACGAGCATGGAGGGCGGCGCTTTCGTCTCGAAGCTTACACAAGCACCGAGGCTCAGAATGACGGGTAAGGCCAATAGGCGTGCGCTGGATAATTTGCTGAACATCATTTTTGTTTCCTGCTGCCAGGTTGATAATCGGGCAATGCCGGCGCGTTGACGACGCTGCCAATACCACCCTGATCAACCTTGTCGGTGACCGATTTTAAAGAGACAGACAATTCGCGTAGGTCGCGCGCCAATTGCGTAACCTCTGGCAATGTCTGCGTATTTAGCGTTTCAATTGCCGGGTTGGCATTGTTCAACGTCGTTTCCAGCGCGGCCAGACTGCCATTGGCGGAGCGAAGCGTTTTACGCAGTTCAGCCAACATGGGACGGCCATCGCTATCAAGCAGCTTGTTGGTGGTGCCCGCCATTTTGGTGATTTCATCTGCGGCAAGACCTGCCTTTTGCAGCGCGATGCGCGATTCTTGAATCGCGGCGCGCAAATCCGGACCTTGTGTAGCCAGCGTGCCCGACAGATTTTCGACATTGTCCAATATCTGTTCAATGGACTGCTGGTTCTTGTCAGACAGAATGTTCGTCAACCGCTCGGTCAACGCCGAAAGCCGCTCCAACAATAACGGCGCATTGTTCAACAATTCCCCCAAGGCCCCTGGCTTTGTGGGGATGACGGGAACGCCGGTGGGACATGCCGATTTCGGATTGGCTTCTGGACAAACCAAGGCAGGTGCGCCCTTGACCGCGCCGTCCAGTTGAATTTCAGAAACGCCCGTAAAGCCCACGCCGTTGATCGTCGCAGTGGTACCTTGAAGCACGGGTACGCTATCCTTAATGGTGATGCGAACGCGGACAAATTCTGGATCGGGTTCCCACAATTCAATGCTTTGGATTTCGCCGACCGGTACACCGGAGAAGGAAACGCCTGAGCCCTTCGCAAGACCGTTCACCGACTGCTGAAAGAATATGTCATATTCTTTCTTGTCGCCTTCGGCAGCGCGTGACAGCCAAACGGTAAATGCCGCGAGCAAGGCCACCAGAAGAAGCGTGATAGTGCCCACCATCACATAGTTGGATTTGGTCTCCATTTTACTGTCCTATGACCTTCCTGGCTGATGTAATTCTGGCTGTGGGTTATTGTTGTGCTTGTCATGACCGCGACGTGCGGCCCGCCCGCGTGGTCCGCTGAAATATTCGTTGATCCACGGGTGATCGATGGCCAGCAACTCCTCAATCGCACCGACCGCAATCACCTTTTGGTCGGCGAGTACCGCGACCCGGTCACAGATGGCATAGAGCGTATCGAGATCGTGCGTTATCAGAAATACCGTGAGACCAAGCGTTTCTTTTAAATCCCGCGTCAGATTGTCGAAGTTTGCAGCGCCGATGGGATCGAGCCCAGCGGTTGGTTCATCCAAAAACAGAAGCTCGGGATCCATCGCCAAGGCCCGGGCTAAGCCCGCGCGTTTGCGCATACCGCCGGATAGCTCGGATGGAAATTTATGGGCAGCATCGGCGGGAAGCCCGCTGAGATAGATTTTATAATGCGCGATTTCGTCGAGCAACGCCTTGCTGAAATCAGGATAGAATTCGCGCAGCGGGACCTGCACATTTTCGGCCACCGTCAACGTGGAAAACAACGCGCCGCCTTGAAACAATACGCCCCACCGGCGCCGAACGTCGCTGGCCTCATCCTCTTCCTTGCCGATCATGCCTTCGTCGAAAACGCGGATTTTACCGGCAACGGGTTCTTGCAGCCCAATGATCGACCGCATCAACACCGACTTGCCCGTGCCCGACCCGCCCACAACACCCAGAATCTCGCCGCGGCGCACCTCAAGATTCAAATCCTGGTGAATGACCTGCTCGCCAAAGCTGTTGCACAGGCCTTGCACGGAAATGATGTTGGGCTGGTCCATGGTTTAATTCCAGCCAATTTCGCTAAAGAATATGGCGAAAAATGCATCGAGAACGATGACGAGGAATATGGCCTGCACGACCGCTGCAGTGGTTTTCAATCCGACCTGCTCCGCATTGCCATGCACTTGCATCCCTTGGAAACAGCCCGCCATGGCGATGATTGCGCCAAACACGGGTGCCTTAATCATGCCAATCCAGAAATCGGTCATTGGCGTAACTTCACGCAGCCGCTGCACAAAGGTTGCAGGTGGAATTTCGAGAACGATCCAGCACAAAAGTCCGCCGCCGATAACGGACATCAGCGATGCGAATATGCCCAACAAGGGCATCATCATGACTGCTGCAATGACCCTTGGAACAACCAAAGCTTCGGCGGGCACGACACCTATGGTGCGCATCGCATCAATTTCTTCGGTGATTTTCATCGTGCCGATTTGCGCGGCAAAGGCGGAGCCCGACCGACCGGCGACCATGATCGCGGTCATCAAAATTCCCAATTCGCGAAAGGTCAGCCGGCCAATCAGGTTGATGGTGAACACCTCGGCGCCAAATTGCCGTAACTGGACCGCGCCTTGCTGTGCGATGACGATACCGATCAGAAAGCTCATCAGGCCAATGATGCCCAACGCACGCACACCGACCATGTCAAAATGCTGGACCACGGCATGCCAGCGGAAACGGCCGGGGTTCATCGCAAGTATGAACGATGCTTTCACAACCTGGCCAACAAAGCCCAGAAATTGCAAAAGCGTTGTAAAGCTGATGACGACACTATGCCCCACTTCGGCCAAGAACCGCTCAAATGATGGCGGATGTGGTCGCGGTGGTATATCGGTCTGATCGGCGCCACTGACAGCCTGAAGCAGACGACTGGCGTCTTTACCTGCACCCATGATTTCGGCGCCCGACGCCTTTGCCGTGCGGTGAACAAGCCACGCGCCAACCGTATCCATATGTTCAACCGCGCTGAGATCGATTTTGCGCACATCGGCGGACAAATCGCGCAAGCGGCCGTCGATATCGCCGATCAAAGCTATGGTAAAGCTGCCCGATAAGCGGAGGATTTGCCCGCCATCGGCTAGGTCTTCTTGCAAAAACTCTGCAGCGTTAGCCATAGCCATATAACTGGCGTATAAAGGGAAGTATCACAAGCCTCTAGACTTCTTCCATTATATTATGCCTGTAGCAGACCGATGACTGATGCCAAACCAACGCTGCTTGCCATATATGATATGGACAAGACCGTCACGCGACGCGCGACCTATAATGGGTTCCTCCTGCATATGGCGTTTAACAAGGCACCGTGGCGATTGTTCCTCGCGCCGTTATTACCCATTGGGCTGGCATTATACGCGCTGAAGCTGTGGGACCGTGCGCGGTTAAAGCAGTTTTCGCAGACATTGCTTATCGGCCACCGCGTTCCCACGGCGCGATTTGCCAAATATCTGGAAAGCCATGCCGACATTGTGGTGGGGAAAAATGTCTATCCGCAGTTGCTTGCCCGTGTGGCGGAAGAAAAGGCAGCGGGCTATCGTCATGTCATGGCAACGGCGTCGTACCGGCTATATGTCGAGGCGATCGCAAAGCGGCTTGGCTTTGATGATATTATCGCGACGGACCTTGCCACGGACAGCACCGGCCATGTTCTGGCGCGGATTGACGGGCATAATTGTTACGACGCCGCGAAGCTTGACCGGGTCAAAGGCTGGATGGAAACCCATGGCCTGTCACGCGAAAACTGCCACATCCGTGCCTATTCAGACCATGTGTCGGATGCCCCGCTGCTCAGCTATGCCGATGAACCCTTTGCCACCAATCCGCACGGACCGCTTGCGCGCCTTGCTGCCTCCAACGGTTGGCCCATATTGGATTGGCGTGATCCTAAAGCCTGAGCGAATCCCTGTTCGAAGTGGGATAGCAGCTTGGCTTAGTCTTCCTCGATTAAGCTCGTGTCGCGCGTTTCAGGCAGCATCAGATACGCAATCACCGTCGCACCGACGCAGATCGCGACATACCAGAAAAATCCCGTTTCGTTGCCCGTACTTTTGAACCACAAAGCGACATATTCCAGCGTCCCGGCAAATATGGTGTTCCCGACCGCATAAGGAAACGCAACGCCCAGTGCGCGGATATGTGCTGGAAACATCTCCGCTTTTACCATTGCATTGTTGGCGGTATATCCGCCGTGCAGTGTAATCGGGATCAAAATCAGCGCCAAAGCGACGATGGGCGAGGTGGCTTGGCCAACCAATGTATAGATGGGCACCGCGACCAGCGCGACCCCAGCGCCTGCGATCAGCAGCAGCGGTTTTCGCCCAAAGCGGTCGGCGAGCATCCCTGCAATGGGCTGCAGACAGAAGGACCAAATCAAAACGCCTGCGATGATCAACGTCGCAGTTTGCTTTTCAAAACCAGCGGTGTTGATCAGATATTTCAACATATAGGTGGTGAAAGCATAAGACGCCAGGCCGCCGCCACCCGACATCACCGCGACCAATATGCAAGATCGCTTGTGATCCCGCCAAAGCAATTTCAGCGATGAATGTTCGCGTTTTTGGTCGATATTTGTGAACGATTTTGTTTCGGACATCGTCCGGCGCAAAAGATAGACGCACAACGCCAGAATTGACCCAATCACAAACGGAATGCGCCAGCCCCAATCGGCCATTTGCGCCTCGCTCATTAGCGCCTGCAAGATCAGGGCGACCAAAATGGCAAGCAACTGCCCACCGCTCAGCGTTGCATATTGGAAACTCGACCAAAATCCGCGCCGCGCCGCCGGGGCCATTTCCGACAAATAGGTGGCGCTTGACCCATATTCACCGCCAACGGACAGCCCTTGGACCATCCGTGCGATGACCAAGATGGTCGGCGCAACAACACCAGCCTGCGCATAGGTCGGCGCAAAGGCAATGGCGAGCGATCCGCCCGCCATTAACAAAACGGACAAGGTAAGCCCGGCCTTTCGACCATGCTTGTCGCCATAGATACCCATCACCCAAGCACCGATTGGGCGCATCAGAAAACCAGCCGCAAAGATTGCCGCTGTGTTGAGCAACTGGGCTGTCAAATCGCCCTCAGGGAAAAATAATGGCGCGAAATAAATGCTGAATGTCGCGTAGGCGAACCAGTCATACCATTCGACCAGATTCCCCGCGGAGCCGCCCATTATCGATTTAAAGCGTTGCCGTGTTATGCCCGATTCAGCCACCATCATTGCCCCATATTCCAATCAACGACATTTGTCCGCCATAGCCCGGTTCACTGCGGTGGCAGCTGCGCCGATAGCTAAAAAAGCGGTCTGGCTGGCTGTAGGTATCCTGTCCCATGCATTCGACCGTTGCGATGCCGGCGGCGGCAAGTCGCGCGGCAACATAGCCTTCGATATCAAATTGATAATGACCCGCTTTGCCATCGCGGAAGAACCGCGCATTTTCAGGGTTTGCGTCGGCAAAACGCTCAAAGAAACCAGCGTCAACCTCATAGCTTTTTTGCGCGATGCATGGGCCGATCGCGCAGGCTATCCGCTCGCGCTGTGCGCCCAGTGCTTCCATCGCCAATATCGTGTTTTCATTGACGCCTGTGAATGCGCCCTTCCATCCCGAATGTGCCGCACCAACGACACCAGCTTGTCTGTCCGCAAATAACACCGGCACGCAATCCGCGGTTTGGACCGCAAGCAGAATATTCGGTCTATCCGTGACCAGCGCATCGGCCTTGGGCGGATCGTCTTGGTCAATGGGGCCAGTGACGGTGACCACGTCGGGCGAATGGATTTGGTACACCCGCGCCAGTGCCGCCCCGGGCATAACGGCAGCAACCGCACGCCGCCGGTTTTCGATGACATTGTCGCGCACATCGTCCGAACCAAGGCTGCAGTTCAGCCCTGCATAAATACCGGTGGAAACACCGCCAACGCGGCCAAGGAACCCGTGCGCAATGTCACCCAGTAAATTTGACTTGATAACTTCTACGGTCACGTGGCGTGGTTCCTCCCTATCTGCTTAATTGCAATTGCGGTGCTTGACGGCAAGCCATTAGATTGCGAACCCATGCCGATGCACCGTCACATGCTCATATTTGGAATGGGGTACACCGCCTCGCGTCTCGCCGACAGCCTTCGTGAAAGCGGCTGGCACGTCACTGGAACACGGCGGATGAGCGGCGGCGATGCGATTGCTTTTGACGATGAAGCGGCGGTCAGTGCCGCAATCGAAAACGCCACGCACATCTTGTCGAGCGTTCCACCCAATGGTGAGGGCGGGGACCCCGTGCTGTTGAAATATGGCGACAGGATTGCAGGTGGTGACGCCTCTTGGCTCGGCTATTTGTCCTCAACGGGTGTATATGGCGACACGGGCGGTGCGTGGGTCGACGAGAGCGCGGCTATTGGCGAGGGGCGCCGAACTGCGCGTGCCGATGCCGACCTTGCATGGCAGGCCTTGCGCCAGGACGTGGCTGTCTTTCGCTTGCCCGGCATCTACGGCCCTGGTCGATCTGCGTTGGAACGGGTCGAAGATGGCAAGGCGCACCGTATCGATATGCCCGCGCAAATCTTTAGCCGTGTGCATGTTGATGACATTGTTAGCGCAGTCATTGCCGCATTTGATGGGCCCGCTGGCGTGTATAATATTGCCGATGATGTTCCAGCGTCGCAAAATGATGTCATCGAATATGCGTGCGATCTTTTGGCGCAGGATTGGCCGCCACTGATGACGCTGGACGGGGCAGGACTGTCGCCTATGGCGCGCGGATTTTATGCCGAAAACCGGCGTGTTTCAAATATGAAGGCTAAACGGCTGCTGGGATGGACGCCGAAATATGCGGATTACCGGCAGGGCCTAAGCGCATTATTGGCTGCGCGCGCAGTCATATAGAATTGGGCTATCGGCTTGCGGGGCTGGAAACATTTTGACGGGTGAGGGGCAAGGCATTCACCTAACCCCCTTTAAGTGCCCTAAGCTTTGCGCGTCTGCATTGCGACGACGAGGCCAACCATCACCAGTGCGCCACCCGCCATCGCCAATGTCGACCAGACATAGCCTTCGAATATCGTCGATAGGATCATCGCAAAGACCGGAATGACCACGCCCGTGTAAGCAGCCTTGCCGGGGCCAATGTCACGGATGAGGCGAAAATAAAGCGGGAAGGTTACGACCGAACCGATGATGCTCAGATACAGCACACCGCCGATATATCCGGGACGCATGTCGATGACTGGCGGACCATCCATCACGAATGCAAAAGTCGCATTGGCCAAGCTGGCCCAGAACATTGACCACGCCAATATCGTGATCGTTGGGTATCGCGCAACCTTTGGCGTCACCTGAAACACATTGGAGACCGATGCCGTAGCAACCGCGCACAGCACCAGAAATAGCCCAATCAGTGCATCCGTCCCGCCCATAGGGGCAGCGCGGTATTCCTGCAGCATCAACAACCCGACGCCGACGCAGGCAATCGCTGATCCTAATATGAACGCTCCGCCGATTGACCGTCCAAGCCAATATTTGGCGAGCACCGCATTGGGTACAATCAACAGCGCGAATACCACTGCGACCAATCCCGACGTGATATAATGTTCAGCGGCATAGACAAAATTGAAGTTCATCCCGAATTGCATCACGCCAAGCAGGATTGTCCAACCGACCATTGGCCGATCTATCTTCACCGGCTGGCGCATCACGATGACTAGGATGAACATAGCGATGGCGGCCACAATCATGCGATAGGCGACAGACCAGGTCGGCGGCACTGTGCCCAATTGATCGCGGATCACCAGCCAGGTAGATCCCCAGATGAGCGACGTCACCATAAAGGGTATCCATACCCGTGGCGCCAGAAATCCGGGCTCTGTAATCGGTTCCCCCCCGGCCGTGCTCATAACGCAGCGATCGCGCGGGCCAGCGGGGCGACGTCGGTCTCGGTATGTTGCCAACTGGTCACGAGACGCGCCGCCCCCCAGTTTTCGTCGACAACGCCCCAGTCGTAAAAGTCAAAACCTTGCGCCCGCAACGCCGCCGCTTCAACGGGCGTCAGGCGCAAGAATATCTCATTGGCTTGCACCGGATAAAGCAATCGCTCGGCTGCTGCGCCCGCGATGATGTGCGCCGCTGCGTTGGCGGAACGCGCATTGGTCAGCCACAGATCATTTTCCAGCATCGCCAACAATTGCGCCGCAAGGAAGCGGCCCTTGGACTGCAAATGCCCAGCGCGCTTGCGCCGATAGCGCGCAGCGTCGGCGAGCGCCGGGTCAAAATAGATCAGCGCCTCTGCGCCCATGCCGCCATTTTTGACGAAACCGAAACTCAATACATCCACGCCGGCGTTCACCGTCACATCGGCTGGTGCACAGCCCAAGGTTGCCACTGCATTGGCAAAACGCGCGCCGTCCATATGCAAGCCAAGGCCGCGGTCATGGCACAACGCACCAAGTGCCGCGACTTCGGCAGGGCTGTAGACCATGCCATATTCGGTTGCGTTGGTAATCGACAATGCTGCAGCCTGCACCTGATGCACATCGTTGCGAATGCCTTTCAGACACGCCTCGACCGTTTCAGGCGTAACCTTGGCACCTTCACCTTCAACCAGCATCAGCTTCGCGCCAGCGGTGTAGAAACCCGGCGCGCCGCATTCATCAACCTCAATATGGGCTTCACGGTGGCAAATGACGCCCTGATGCGGCTGAACAAGCGAAGCAAGCGCGAGGCAGTTGGCACTGGTGCCCGTTGCCACCCACAGCACCGCGACATCGCGGCCGAACATAGCGGAGAATGCGGAATCTAGTCGCGCACTCCATTGGTCACCATCATATGCGGTGTCGATATGGTTGGCATCGGCCATGGCTTGCATGACAGCGGGGTGCACCGGGGCGGCATTGTCAGAGAAGAAACGCATGAGCATCCGCATGGCGGGAAAACCCGCGTGCCGTCAAGCGCTTAGCGGACTTGCTTCGCGTCAATATACAGGTTCAACATGCTGTTGGGGAACATATCATCGGGGAATATCCCCGCTTCCTTCATACCCAAACCTATCCCTGAATCGCCTGCTTTCACATCGAAAGACATGTCGGACTTGATCCTTGCATCGCGGCCAGCCAATATCGGCGCGCAATTTGATTGGGGGAAGCATGATGGCAAAGCGCGTGATATCTGGACTGGCTCTGCTTGCGGCCATCATTGGGCCAGCCTCTGCAGCCATGTCCGCGCCTATCGTCATGAGCGAGACCGAGGCACAGGCACCGGCGCTTCCGCCTATATTGAACGCCCGTGAAAGGGCCGCGACCGAAAACCGCATTTTAGCCGCGCGGCTTGATACGATCATTCCTGCCATCATGCGCGAACAGGGCGTTGATGTGTGGTTGATGGTGGCGCGCGAATATTTTGAAGAGCCTGTTGTCGCGTCGATGCTTGATGCAGAGAATATGCATGCACGGCGCCGGACAATCTTGATTTTCCATGATCCGGGTAACGGAAAGCCGATCGAGCGTCTGACGGTTAGCCGCTACGGACTTGGCGGCCTGTTCGCGTCGGCTTGGGACCCAAGCAAGCAGCCTGATCAGTGGCAGGCGGCCGCGGACATAATCGCCGCGCGCGATCCGGCCAAAATTGCGATCAATACGTCGGACCTGTATCAATTCGCCGACGGCATGACGCTCAGCCAATATGAAAAATTCACGGGCGCCTTGCCCGCAGCATTGCGGTCGCGGATCGTCAGCGGCGAAGCGCTCGCTATTCGCTGGCTTGAGACGCGGACGCCCGCCGAGATGGAAATTTACCCCAGCGTCCTGCGCACTGCCCATGCGATAATTGCGGAAGCGTTTTCGCGTGCCGTGATCACCCCGGGGGTGACAACGGCGGAGCAGGTGCAATGGTGGTATCGTGACCGACTGCTTCAGTTGGGCCTCGAACCATGGTTCCATCCTTCGGTCGCGATCCAGCGGGCAGGGGCAAAGGGCATGTTGGAAGGCGATGAGGTCATTCAGCCGGGCGACCTGCTATGGACAGATTTTGGCATCAATTATCTGCGGCTCAGCACCGATACGCAGCATATTGCCTATGTTCTGAAACCCGGCGAGCGCGATGCGCCTGCTGGCCTCCGGCAGGGGCTGGCGAACAGCAACCGGGTGCAGGATATACTGAGGCGGCAGTTTGCGGTTGGACGCAGCGGAAATGCGGCTTTGGCATTGGCGCGGGCAGAAGCCGTGGCGGCGGGTCTTGATCCGTCGATTTATACGCACCCGATTGGCTTGCATGGTCATGGCGCTGGGCCGTCCATTGGCTTTTGGGATAATCAAAACGCCGACCCGCGTGGAAGCGGGGCGATTAATGCCAACACAGCATGGTCCATCGAGCTTACAACCTATGCCGCCGTTCCCGAATGGGGCGGACAACGCGTGGATTTCCGCAGCGAAGAGAATGCTTTTTTTGACGGCAAGACTGTGCGTTTTATCGATGGACGCCAAACTGAAATCACCCTGATCCCCTCAGGGCAGTGATTTGGTCGCAGCTTTCCTGCGGGGCTAGAAATCAAGGGCAATCTCGGCATGGTCTATTGCCATCAAAGCCGACC
>Ga0315907_10000490_pt1 | contig 57200 bp, 48 predicted proteins | sample LakEriMetagenome_3_FD_203525 | JGI IMG/M metagenome (GOLD analysis project Ga0315907, IMG submission 203525) | Freshwater fungal communities from buoy surface, Lake Erie, Ohio, United States - Buoy 12 MA123 | ecosystem: Environmental > Aquatic > Freshwater > Lake > Lake biofilm | place: USA... | reverse complement strand
ACTACGTTTACCAATACGTCTGGTTTTACTACGGTTGATATGGATCAGTATTTCAACACATCAGGCCCAGACAATACGACAGGATATTTTGATATAATTGTCAAGCATAACAATAAAACCGCAACAGGTTACACACGTTGCCGAGTACATACCACGGCAGTAGAAACTATTTATCTTCCTAATTAATCGTTATGTTTATTAAAGAAATGAAAAAGAAAACATTGTTATTCGCGGCTTTAAGTATTGCTTTAATCGGCTTGAATGCTTGCGTTAAAAAAGAAGACACCATTGCTAAAATTGAAGTTCGTGATGAGAATAACGCCTTGGTTGAACAAGCCATGGTGGTGTTGCACGGAACGTCAACATGCAATTGTCCTTCTCAGGTTGTTGTTTATGATACGGCATACACAAACGCGGCAGGAATTGCTACGTTTAATTACAACGAAATCTATCAGCTAGGACAAGCGGGTGTTGCTGTATTAGACATTGAAGCATACAAAGGGAACCGTCAAGGCCAAGGAATTATTAAAATTGAGGCCGAAAAAACCAATGAAGAAACGGTTATTATTCAACCGTAATTAAGCACTGATTTTTAGGGAAGGATATCCCTGTGCAGCCAATTCCTCAAGAGATAATGGGAGGGTTTTATAGCTGTTTAAATCAATGCTAAAATGTTTCTCTGCATCATACATTTCCTCTTGAATTAAGTCATACACTGAAACCTCAGTTAATTGTTTATTAAGTAATCCCACGACTCTGTTTAAGCTGCTAAAGCTCAGCTCAATATAACTATCAATGCATAAGTTGTTAATGCAGAGTTCGCCGAAACAAAGAACTTTATTGCTAAAGTTGTTAAATTCGATTTTGCGGATTTTAATTGTTTTCATCGCTTGTTTTTACAAAGATTTATTTAGTAGAACGTAATCAATTTACGTGGTGATAATTATCCAAAATAAACAGTGATTTTTAGCTAAATTTGTGGGATGTCTGAAAATCAACAAATGAGTTTTTTACAACACCTGGATGAATTAAGGTGGCGTTTGGTGCGGATTGCTATTGCGGTAATATCTGTTGCTGTCGTTCTATGGATTTATCAAGAATGGGTAATGAATCATGTGTTTTTAGTATTAAAAGAAAAAGAGTTTATAACCTTTAAACTATTGTGTGCCTATTTTGGGGTTTGTGTCTCAGATACAACAGTCAAAATGCAAAGCATGACCGTATCAGGGCAATTTAATTATGCTATGATGATGAGTATTATGGGGGGATTGATTATTACAGCCCCTTACATTTTCTATCAAATATGGTCTTTCATTAAGCCCGGTCTGAAAAAAAATGAATTAAGAGCAGCGAAGGGATTAGTTTTTTACGTGAGTTTGTGTTTTTTCTCAGGAGTGTTCTTTGGTTATTTTGTTGTTGCACCACTTACAGTACAATTTTTCGGGTCCTTTCAGATTAGTCCTGAAATTGAGAATAATTTTACTGTTGGGTCTTATATGGGAACGGTTATTTCCACGGTGTTTTACACGGGGATTTTATTTTTACTGCCCATTGTTAGTTTTATTCTTACAAAAATCGGCTTGATTGGACCGGAATTTTTAAAAAAATATAGGAGACATGCGATTGTGGTTATTTTAATCATTTCTGCTGTGATTACCCCGCCGGATATGCTTTCTCAAATTATTGTTTCGATACCAATTATTGTTCTTTATGAAATTGGTATTGTAGTTTCAACACGAACAAGTAAAAACAAGAATACGATTGAATAAGCTTGTTTTTACATTATTGATGATTGTCCTTGGTTTGGGAGGTCTCAATGCCCAAAAAACCGCCGTATTTGGTGTAGTTACTGAACAGGCATCAAAATCTCCGATTCCCTTTGTTAAGGTTAGCTTTTATGGTACAAAAATCTCTACAATTACAGACAGCCTCGGGAGATACAAACTCGAAACGTATTATCCAGTTGATTCTTTACAGATCTATAGTTTAGGTTACAAGGTCGTTCGAATTAAGCTAAAACAAGAGGTTCAACAAGAGCTTAATGTAGCACTTCGTCCCACATCAAGAGAGGTCAAGGAAATTGTTGTTCTGCCTCCGGATGAATTCCCGTCAACTAAATTGCACAAGAAAATTATTGCCCATAAACCTGTAAATAATAAAGAAAAACTTGAGGCGTATCAATATGAAGCATATAATAAGTTTCAAGTTGATATTAATAATATCGGATCAGAGTTTTCATCCTTAGGCCCAGTAAAAAGATTAAATGTTCTTCTCGATTATTTGGATACTTCTAAAAATCAAACATTGGTTTTGCCAGCTGTTTTGGCAGAATCCGTGTCTGAATTTTATTTTGCGAACCGACCGAAACGAAAAAGAGAAGTTGTCAAAGCAACTCGAATTACCGGCGTCGAAAATCTTCAGGCCGCTCAGTTTCTGGGAGACATGTACTTAGATATCAATATTTATGAGAATGTGATCGACTTATTCGGTAAATCTTTTATCAGTCCACTTGCAAATTATGCGCGCTCCATGTATCGGTTTTATCTTGATGATTCGACCTATATCGGTAATAAATTCTGTTACAAATTACGATTTGAACCTAAAAACGCAAGTAATTTGACTTTTCATGGCGAAATGTGGGTGCATGATACAACGTACGCTATTCAGTCAATTAAAGCAAATATATCAGAAGGCGCGAATTTAAATTATATTCAAGATTTATACGTCGAACAAGAGTTCGAACAGGTCGAAGAAGAGGTTTGGATGCTTAAAAAGGAAGTTCTTTTATTGGATATTCGATTAACTGAGAAGACCAAAATATATGGTTTTCTTGGGAAAAAAACGAGCAGTCGAAAACACTTTATTATCAATGAACTAAAACCAGATGATTTTTATAATACTTCAACTACGGTCGAATTTTTGGAGAATTCAAAAATACAAGACCTTGATGCGTGGGATTCGTTGCGTCATGAAAAACTGAATAAGACTGAAATTGGAATTTCAGAAATGATCGATACGTTAAACAAAACAACGTATTTCAAAAGCCTTAAAACCTTAACGTATTTTGCTTCGACCGGATATTATCCGATGGGAAAAATTGAATTAGGAAATGCTACGTCATTAATCAGTAGAAATCCTGTTGAAGATACCCGCCTTTCTTTGGCCATAAGGACCTCCAATGCCTTCTCAAAGCGTTTAGAACTTGGGGGAAAAATAGGTTATGGCATAGGGGATGATCGGTTTAAATATTCCAGTTTAATCCGGTTTAATATTACCCCTAAGAAACGGGGCATGTTGTCCACCTATTTTACTTACGATTTAGAGCAAATTGGTCAATCACCAACCGCAGCACAATTAGGAAACACCTTCGCTACCGTATTAAATACAGCCCCTTTTGACAAATTAACGTTTGTAAAGAAGATTGGATTTAATTTAGAAAAGGATATTAGGAAAGATTTAATTATCCTAGGTGGATTTGATTGGAAGGATTATACCCCTTTAGGAATTAGTGCGTATTTACGCCCTAATACAAGTGTTGGCGGTTTTGATACTTTAAGAAATTTAACCACCGCTGAAATAATTACCAGAATACGATGGACAAAAGATGAAGAATTTTTATCCGGGCAATTTGATCGAACGAGTGTTGGTTCCGTCTTTCCTATCTTATCATTACAATGTGTAATTGGTGTGAAGGGTATAGGCGGCAGCATGTATAATTATCAAAAATTAGAGTTCCAATTAGAGCATTATACACAACTTGGGGCACTTGGAAGGTTGAGATATGGAACGAGTATGGGGTGCGTTTTTGGTTCAACGGCATTTCCATTCTTAAAAGTACATGAAGGAAATCAATCGTATTGGTTATTACTTTCAGCATATAATAAAATGAATTTCTTAGAATTTATTTCTGATAAATATGCAAGCGCCTTTGTCGAAAATCATTGGGAAGGACTGTTTTTTAATAAAATTCCCGGGATCAATAAACTAAACTTAAGATTCGTATCAACTGCGCGTGTTTTATATGGTACGCTTTCAAGCAGACATACTGACAATGTAATAATACCGGATTATGTTAAGTCGTTTGGTGAGGTTCCGTATGTGGAATGTTCAGCAGGACTGGAAAATGTATTCAAAGTACTGCGCGTCGATTTTGTGTGGAGAGCAACACACAACGTACCAGGAATTAGTCCTTTTGGAGTGAGGGGACGAATCTCCTTCAATTTTTAGTAATTTCGGCAAATGAAACTCTACACAGAACAAATCCGCAAAACTTACCGGAACCGAAGTGTGGTTGATGGCGTTTCAATTGAAGTCAGTCAAGGTGAGATTGTTGGATTACTTGGTCCGAATGGTGCAGGTAAAACCACCTCATTTTATATGATTGTTGGTTTGGTTAGACCGGATGAAGGCAAAGTTTTTTTGGACGGAACGGAAATCACAAAATTACCGATGTATAAGCGAGCTCAATTAGGCATTGGTTATCTTCCACAAGAAGTTTCGGTCTTTCGTAAATTAAGCGTTGAGGACAACATTCTGGCAATTTTAGAAATGACCGATTTATCAAAGGCGCAACGAGAAGAAAAATTAGAAAAATTGCTTTCGGAGTTTTCTTTAAATCATGTGAGAACAAACTTAGGAAATCGCCTTTCCGGCGGTGAAAAACGCCGAACGGAAATTGCCCGAGCCTTAGCCACTGACCCCAAGTTTGTGTTGTTAGATGAGCCGTTTGCTGGGGTAGATCCCATTGCTGTGGAAGATATTCAGTCTATTGTGGCCGATTTAAAAAAACGAAATATCGGAGTGCTCATTACAGATCATAATGTTCAAGAGACCCTTTCCATTACGGATCGTGCGTATTTGTTGTTTGAGGGAAAGATTCTTAAAAGCGGATCCGCGGAAGATTTAGCAAATGATGAACAGGTGAGAAAAGTTTACTTAGGCCAAAACTTCGTGTTGCGTAAGTGATTATCTTAACAAACGAACTGAGCCGGTAAGCTGTTGCCATGCGCTTGGGAATTCACAACCCCGATACCTGATATTATACGTATACGTGCCATCTTGAGCCGGCATGCCATTAAACACTCCATCCCATCCTTCTGCTAGATTATCTGTTTCAAATACGCGTTGCCCCCACCGGTTATAGATAATAAATTCCCATTCATTTATTTCAAAGGTTGTCTCCGCTTTAAACACATCATTTTTTCCGTCCTGGTCGGGAATAAACGTATTAGGTATATAGATCGAAAATGGGAGTACCATGACGGTTTCTCGAGTAGAATCTTTACAACCAAACTCATTGGACACCGTAAGCGTAGGATAATCGGTTCCTGTATTTTGGTATTGATGCGTGAATTCTGGCAACTCCGAATAAAACCCTCGATGGTCGAAAATATAGGAGTAACTCGTTGCCCCAATGGATTGATTGGTAAATACAACCTCATTGTTACACACATCTATTTGATTCGGGCTCACGGTAAATGCTGCGATCGGAGAGGGATTAACCGCAATTAAATCTTGCTGAAGCAAATGGAGGGTATCAATACACCCTTCAAGTGTGGTCATTGTAAGGCCAACATTATAGTTACCAACTACGGTATACACGTGAAATCCATTGAGGCTGCTGGAAGTGGCACCATCCCCAAAGTCCCAACTAAAGGTTGCTGGGCCATCAGAGCTTGAGGTATTGATAAAAGTCGCCGAAAACGGTACACATTGTAGCCCTGGAATCATCGTAAATCCAATGGTTGGCTCAAAATAGACATACACACTGCCTTGTATCGAATCTATGCAATTATCAAATGCGCCGTATAGCGTTATGGGCTGAAACCCAGCCTGACTGAAGCCTACAGGATAAACATCAACGCTATTTGCCGTTTGAGGAATTCCATTTGGACCGAATTCCCACCAATAGGATGCGGATGGGGGGCCGCTGACGGTTCCATCAAACGTATATAAACCCCCGTTGATACACAGGGAATCTGTATTTGAATAAGATAACACAAGGGGTTCGTTTATCGTGATGCTTAGGGTATCTGCATCGCTGCAATTCAGACCAGAACTTACATTTAAAATAACTTGGTAGGTTCCCGCATTCGCATAGGTATAGGTTGGAGCAAGTGCATTACTTGTGTCATTAGATTGCCCATTCACCCCAAAATCCCAATGGGTAATTAACGCGTTGCTAGAGGCATTTCCAAATGGTACGGTTAGACCAATACAGTTTGCGTTTTGTGGCACAGTGGCTTGTGCAACCGGTACATCAAAGATATAAATCGAGTCAGTATAAGACGTGATGCAGTCTCCGTTATCACCATTGATTGTTATGGAGTGATATCCAGGACTAGCAAACGTAACATTTGGAATGGATAGACCCGAGGCACTTTGTATGGAAGCGGTGTTGTCAAGCGTCCACGTGTAGGTGCCAATTCCTGGTGGTGCACTGCTAATTCCTATAAAATTAAACTGATTCCCTACGATACACAAAGAGTCTTCGCTCGACCAAGAAACTGAAAACGGATTATTTACAGTAACTGACATATAAGCCGTGTCCGTACAGGGTTGGCCGGGATTCACAATAAGAGAAACATTGTACGTTCCAGGAGAGGGATAAGTAAATCCAGGTTGCGCTTGATTACTTACATCATTCGTTACACCGGGAACCCCAAAATTCCAAGCGTAGGCAGAACCGCCATAGGAGTTGTTTACAAAGTTCACGGTTAATCCTTGACAATAGGAAACAAAGGTTGGAAGTTGTTCTTGTGCAGGCAATAAAGCTTGTAGGGTAATATTACAATCAAACACTCTAAATAAGAAATCCCTTACGGTAGATCCAATGACAATTCCATTCCGTGTTTCGGTTACTTTAACCCCAACGACAAATAAACCCACATTTTGGGGAGTAACCAACATCATTCCTGTATTCGCATTGATGGTAATTCCTGAACCAGGGCCGAGCGGTGTAGTGGCGTTATATCCAGGATTCCACATGACCGGTGCATAGGGTGGTGCGGGTGTTTGCGGCGGTAAAGGCGTAACAGAGCTTGCACCGGCATAAGGCGTCACCAATGAATAAGTTAACACATCACCATCTGGATCTGTAGCTCCATGATTAAAGGTAATTGATTCTGTATTGCATAGTAATATAGGAGGATAATTGGTGAATCGCGGCGAACTGTTTTGATAAAGTGATCCATTACCCAAGTTACTTCCTGGGATGTGGGTAGTCAAGGTTATTCCGGTATCGTCTGGGTTTATTAAGTTCGTTATATTGGGCCCTCGGCAACAACGTTGATAAGAAACATCATAGCCAAGGGGGGTTGGGGGTAGGGTAACTACTACAATATATGTGGCTTTTTCAACACAGATCCCTCCTGGAGCAGTGGCACATGGATTATTGAAATTTAATGGTACCGGAGTGCTTCCCGGAAATGGCACATTTACATTTTGAAATAAGGTCCCGTTTCCATTATAAATCGCCAATTGCAAGGGGTCATCATACGCTGCGCCACTGGAGGCACAATCCCGATATAAGGTGAGATAAAATCGGTATTGATTGTTTCCTAAATAGTCGTAGTATATGTCTCCACCTATAATATGTGATGCATTAACCTCAAAGGTTAAGAGCATAAAGACTAAGAAAGGAAGAAGCCATTTCATTTTTTGGTCAATCAAAGGTAGGGAAAACTCTGTAAATTATTCAATAGAAAAGCGATAGGTGCGATTCAAGAGTGTACTAATTTTAGAACCGTTAACAATTTTTCCGGTGCCCTCTTCGGTAAATTCGCATGCTAATAATCCTCGTTTAACACACTGTTTTTCATAATATTCTTTTCGAGTAGGATGGCTTGGGTAAACGACATTAAAAACTCCGTACGTGTTTTTTTCAATCACCTGGGCGATGAGTTCAATAATTTCATCTCGATGTATTAAATTGACAGGCGCACCGCCGTTGGGAATATTTGATTTTCCACTGAAATGAGTTGCTGGATTTCTATCTTCACTAATCAACCCGCCATAACGTAATATACAATATGGAATCCCGGAATTTTTAATTAATGCCTCTGCCTCCTCTAATACCGGATTTCCGCCAAGTGAAGACGCTTCAGTTACCTCGCCAGTCGTTTGTGAATAGACACTTGTTGCGCTTGAAAAAATGATATGACGTGGGGCCAGCGTACTAATTAATCCGTTAATTATTGAACTATAATCAGGTACAGGAGGTATGCAAATAATGAGTGTTTTCTTTGGCTCATAATTAATATTGGAATGTTCTATTTGTAAATAGTCTAGCTTAATGAGCGAAATATCTTGCGCGTTGAAAAATGCAGATTGTTCATCACTTCGACTGAGTACCGTAACGTCGTAATGGCTATGGTTTAATGCCACTGCGAGGGGACGTCCTAACCAACCTGCTCCCGCAATCATAATTTCTTTTGACATACAAGGATATAAACAACGAGAATACAATTCGGTTGCTTAATTCTAATAGATTTTTGGAACATTTAAGATTGCTTGTCGTAATTTTGTAATCTAAAATTGACATTATGTATGACGTGGTAATTATTGGTTCTGGGCCAGGAGGATATGTCGCTGCAATCCGTTGCGCGCAATTAGGATTGAAAACAGCCATCATTGAAAAGTATAATACACTTGGTGGTACCTGTTTAAACGTTGGATGTATTCCTTCAAAAGCATTATTAGATTCTTCTGAACATTTTTATAATGCGACACATCATTTTGCTGAGCACGGTATTGAAGTAAATGGAGTAAAAGCAAATTTCACTCAAATGATTCAACGAAAAAACGAGGTGGTTTCGCAAACGTGTGCAGGCGTTAAGTACTTAATGGATAAAAATAAAATTGAAGTATTTCAAGGAATCGGATCGTTTGTAAATGCAACTACCGTTTCCGTAACTTCCTCAGAGGGAGTTAAAGAACTTCAAACGAAACATGTAATTATTGCCACAGGATCCAAACCTAATTTTTTCCCAAGTATGGTTCCTGACAAAAAACGTATTATTACCTCAACCGAAGCGTTATCCTTGTCTGAGATTCCCAAGAAATTAATCGTTATTGGAGGGGGAGTTATTGGTTTGGAATTAGGGTCAGTTTATGCTCGACTTGGTTCGGAAGTAGAAGTGATCGAAAATTCATCTACCCTGTTAGGGATGATGGATGGGTCCATTGGAAAGGAACTCGCAAAAATCCTTAAGAAAGAAGGGTTGAAGTTTCATTTTGATCACCAGGTTCAAGGGGTAGTAAATACTGGACATAAAACCATCGTGACCGCCACGGATAAAAAAGGAAATACCGTTACCCTTGAATCGGATTATTGCTTGGTTGCTGTAGGTAGAAAAGCCTATACAGACGGCTTAGGTCTCGACAAGCTGGGTATTACGCCAAATAATAGAGGACAAATTGAGGTTAATGAACACCTTCAAACGATTGTTCCTAATGTTTATGCGATTGGAGATGTGATTAAAGGCATGATGCTAGCTCATAAAGCGGAAGAGGAGGGTGTTTTTGTTGCAGAATGCATTGCTGGTCAAAAACCACACATTAACTATAATTTAATTCCAGGAGTAATTTATACTTGGCCGGAGGTTGCTTCTGTTGGAAAAACAGAAGAAGAATTAAAAGCTGCAGGCACGGAAGTAAATGTGGGGAATTTCCCAATCAAGGCACTTGGTAGGGCTCGAGCCTCTATGGATACCAGTGGGTTTATTAAAGTGATTTCGGATAAAACCACTGATGAGGTGTTGGGGGTTCATATGATTTCGGCACGAGCAGCCGATTTGATTATGGAAGCAGCCATGGCGATGGAGTACCGTGCATCCGCAGAGGATATTGCTAGAATTTGCCATCCGCACCCAACATATTCCGAAGCTTTAAAAGAAGCGGCTTTAGGCGCTACTGGAAACAGAGCCTTACACGTTTAATTAGGATTTCCAATAATTCCTTTAACCTCCTCAGTAGAAACACTTGGAGGCATAATTCCGGCATTAATCTTTCGCACAACTAATTGCGCAAGTTGTGTGGCTTGTGTTTCTAATTGAAATCCTTTATTTCCAGGGATTGCCGGGATATTTGGTTGATGAATCACCACTTTTCCTGCGGATAATATGTCATAACCCCAGGTCCCATCAGAATTTTGAAAAGTGGCATACAGTATTTGTTCTGTTGGTTTTGTTATTTCAGAATCATCTGATTTTTGTCTCTTCTTATCCGAAGAACCACAAGTAACCAAGGCTAGAATTCCAATAAATATTAACGTTTTATAAAGGAGCGACATATTGTGGTGTTTTGTGTCGTTAACTTAATAACATACGTTCCAATTGGAAGATTTTCAATGGAAATACCTTCAACACTTGAAGTTTCTCCCGTTGACTTAACCGTTCCTGTTGCAGAATAGATAATATATGAGGTGGGTTTTGTTAATCCCCCCATCTTTATCCATGATTCGCTTGGGTTAGGATATAGCGTTAATGATATTTCATCTTCTTCTAACTCAGCAATTCCATTATAGGTGAAAAAGTCATCTAAATAGGCGCCATTGTAACCACCTCCAACGTATATTGAACCATTGATAACCATGGCGATCGCGTTTACCCGACCTCCACCAATAAAAATATTCCGTTGTGTCCACGAATTTTGATAGTAATTGTATTGCCAAACATCATTCAAGTATGCACCGGTTGGATCTTGTCCGGTTGCAATGTATGCGCTTGGTGACGTACTCCAAGCTACGGCTCCTAAGCGGGGATTACCGGGCATGTTACTTTTCTGTTGCCATTGATTTGTTACAACGTTATAAGACCATAAATCGTTCTTAAGCGTTCCTGCATCACCCGTTGCAACCCAACCATATCCATTTAATTCAAATCCAACCGCTTGTCTTCGTGCGTCACCGGGGAAATTTGCAATTGCTTCCCAGCTGTTTTCAATGGGAGAGTATGTGTAGAAATCACTACAAAGTCCTTGCCCATCTTCGCCTGTTCCAACATAGGCCAAATTGTTAATGACAAATGACGTTGCTCCTCGTCTAGGTGTACCAATAAAATCGGCCTTTTGCGTCCATGTTTGATTGGTTTTATCAAACTCCCAAAGGTCGTTCATGAAGGTGCTTCCTTGGCCTTCACCAAGACACACATAGCCTTTCCCGTTTAGAGAAAATCCACAGGCCAAATTTCGCTCTAACCCGCCACCAGTTATTCCGCCTAAGGAAACCTCATCATCCCAATCATTTTGTGGTTTAGAATAAGAATACATTTTTCTTGTGCTTCCATCTGCTTTAATTCCACCTACTGCATACCCTCTATTTCCAAGAACAAAAGTAGCCATACCTGCTCGAGGAGCACCTTTTATGGAGTCGCGTAATTCCCAATAATCTTGCCCAAACGAAGTAAAAGCTAAAAGACAGAAAAGAAATAATCTAACGTTCATTATTGAATTAAAAGGGGTTTAACAGCAATTAAATGGTTGTTTTTACGGTACATCTTAAGATAATATATCCCTGTTGGTAAGGATTCAAATGCATCTGAAGCGGGTACATTATTCGAAGAAAATACCGTTAACCCTTGAAAATTCACACACTCAATCCGTTCAAAATCAGCGGGAAGATTCCGGAGTTGAATATTGGTTCTTCCTGGGTTGGGAAAAATTTGAATTTCGTCGGATATATTATGATTCAAGCCAACATACGAGGAGGGATAATAGGCATATAAGCTTTCTTTTTTACCAGAATATCCCTTCCCCAATCCCACCACAGCAAATGCATTATTTATACTAAATGCGATGGCGTTTTTTCGTTCTGAGCCCCCAAAATACGCCTTTAAGGTCCATTCTTCGTTTACTGGATTGAATTCCCATAAATCATCGAGTAAGCCCCCGTCATTTCCTCCACAAACATATCCTTTATCATGAAGCACGAAGGTTGTTGCAGCACCTCTTACATTTCCGGGCAGATCGGGCATTTGATCCCATTGGTTATTACCTGGATTGTATCGATACAAATCGCGTTTATATACATCTTGTGTGGCCCCAAAACCTACATAAGCGAAGTTTCCAATGGCAAATGAACTTAACAAGTAGCGAATACCAGTTGGAAAGGAAGCCCGTTGAAACCAGGTGTTATTGGAAGGTTTATATTCCCATAATTCACTGCTATAGGTGCTGTTGCCCGTTTTACCCCCGCAAACATATCCTTTACCCTCAACACTAAACCCCGTAGCGAAATAAACTCCACCTCCTTGATTTCCAGGAAAAGGGGCAATTGAATCCCATACATTCAGCACAGCATTGTATCGCCAAAAGTCTGAAAGTATATTTCCATTTGCAGAGAAATGGTCACTCATTCCAGTACCAACATAAGCAAATCCATTCATTTCAAACGCTACAGCATCCCTTCGTGCAGGCCCAGGCATGGCGGCAATTTGAGACCAAGAATCTGTGTTTGGGTCATACTTCCAGAAATCATTACGTACTACTTCTGCAGTATCTGTCCCCGTCCCGACATACCCATATCCGTTCGCACTAAATGCAACTGCTCGCTCTCGTTTTCCACCAAGAAAGTCATTGAGTTTTACCCACACATTCTCTTGACCCAATACGGGTGAACAGGCTAATAAAAACGCAATACCACCGAAGAAATGCCTACACTTTAGTGAAAACATATTTCATGTTATTTAATATAATAAAATAGTTCCCTTGAGGCAAGTGTTCAATATCAATTTCTCCATTTGTTTCACCCTTGAGAACATGTTCTCCAGCATAAGAATAAATAGTGTAATCAAGCATTGAGTGGAGGCCGTAAAGCCTCAATTCTTTTGAGCTGGGATTTGGATAAAGTGTGATTTGTAATTGGTTCGCTTCCGAAACCGACAGCGTTTGAGAAGGATCAAACTCCCATACATCATTCAAATTGATACCATTTGTTCCGAGACCAATATATCCTTTTTCTGCAATGGAAAATGCAGCTAGGAACCGCCGTGATGATCCCGGTAAGTCCGCTTCTCTTGTCCATGTGTTATTTGCTGGATTGAAGGACCATACTTCTTCGGTAACGGTGGATAAACCACCCACATATCCAGAAGCAACATAGCCTATCCCATTGATTGAAAATCCATAACTTCCACCCGTGCTTAGTCCGGGGTGATTGGCCCTTGCCATCCATACATCTTGACTTGGTTTATATTCAAACAAGGAATGTCCTACTTTTAAAAAGCCACTCGTTCCATTCGAAAAAGCGCATGACCAATTGCTTGCATTTACTGGGACATTTGCTTTTAAACTCCAAGAATCTGTGCCAGGATTGTACTCCGCAAGCTGATTGGTGTAAATTACATATCCTTTATTTTCCGCGCTGAACCCTTGTACGTCACCCGGCGATAATGGACAATTGGCAATGGGAGTCCACTGATTTAACAGGGGGTTAAATTCATAGAATTGATTAGTGAGTGAAGACCCGCCTCCAACATAAACCCGATCATTTAAACTAAAACAAACCGCCCCGTGATTTGCAACAGGGAAATCAGATTTTTGCGTCCAACTATCCGTTGCCGGATTGTATTGCCACCAATCTCTAAAGGAGATGTCTGCCCCGGCTCCATTGACATGTCCCAATCCCAAATACCCGAATTGGTATGCGTTTCCACCGACTCCTCGGTGTCTTCCCGTCCCACCTATACTCGTTTTTTTATTCCAAATACCGCCCCTGCACGTTGACCCCCAAACGAGAAAAACACAACATAAATAAATTAAATGCTTCATAGTTTAATAAATCGCTTAGAAGACGCTACGCCATTTGCACGAAAATGAAACGTATAGATTCCTGGTTCAAGGTCAGAAACAACAAGTTGTGTTGTTGTGTCATAGGAGGTAATTAGTGATTGACCTAAAAGATTGGTTATTTCTATATCCTTCACCTCCTCGCTTATTGAAAGCACATCGCCCACAGGATTTGGATATAAATTAACCGTGGGTTGATTTAAGGTTCCAATACCGGCATAAGATGATATGATTTCTAGATGAGCAATTCCTGATTCATTTCCCCATCCTTCAACGACAATGTAAACAAAGCCAAGATCATTGACATCAAAACTTAACACGGAGGAAGGGGCACATAATTCATGGTCATCATTATAGGTAATTACTACACCCTGAGGGCTTAATATCGTTAAATACGTATCGAAATCAGACCCACAGGTATTAACACTAACCTGTTGCATTGTAGGATTTAATAAAAGTTTATAAAATACATCAGGGGAATCATATACTAAATTTTGATTGCCGTAGCAATATGATAGATCTACGGTATCCGTAAAAGGTAAAGCAGGTATCTCAATCGCATTAGCTAGATCATCCCCTGCGAGCGCACCACAGTCAAGCCCATTTATAATGGTTATACCAAAATCCATGACCGAGCCCCATTGAAATGCACCACATGGATTTAATGGGAGTGTAGCAGCCTCTTGTTGCATTACGCGCATTCTTGTTGCCCCATTATGCGCATTGTTAGGCACAGAAACATTAAAGAGTACAGGCACGGCCGGAGGCGTTCCAACCCATGTCCCTACAATTTCATTTTGGGTAAAGGTCTGGCTTTGATCAAAATCAATCCACACCGTCCCTGCGCATGCAAAATTTCCTCCACAGGTGCCAAAATCAACTTGCAGCGAATAGCTTGAACCAGCGCTTAAGGTGGTTGATTCATTTAGGTATACCTCAACACCGATTTGACTGGGGCATCCTACATGATTAATACCACCAGAAACACCATTCAATATAACAGACTCTACATTGGAGTCCGCATTAGAAGACGGTCCACCAAGGGTGCAATATTGTCCGTTAATATGCATCGCTCCGACAAACAAGTAAATCGATAAACAGAGTTTTCTCATAAAAACCAACGTATTATTTATTGGTAAATTAACAAAAAATTAATGTAATTCTGCTTGGGAGCATAGAATTCTTGTAACCTTACGCACGTTTGCTTCGTTAACCATTCCCACAACAACAAACAGATGCAATTCAAAGCTAAATTTTTTAAAGTACTCAAGTGGTCATTGGGAATTACTACGGGGCTTGTGATTTTAATTTCATCATTGCTCTATATTTTTCAAGATAAAATATGTAACCTCGTTCTAAGCGAACTGGGAAAAGAATTTCGGGAACCGGTGTATTTTTCGACGGTTGATTTAACATTTTGGAGTACGTTTCCAAACCTTTCGATCAATGTACATGACGTAAAAGTCCATGATGCGTTCAAAACCAATGAATCTAAAAAGCTCTTATTGCAGTCTGACCGCATTCGGCTTGTCTTTAACCCGATTGATCTGTGGAGAGAAAACTATCACATTAAAGTAATAGAGATAGGGGCGGGTGAGTTAAATGTCCGCACCGCCAAAAACGGCGAAGTAAATTACTTAATTTTAAATTCCTCCGCGGAAAAGGAGGAATCGAAATATAGTGTTAAAATATCTTCTGTTAGCACAAAAGATTTTCAAGTAAATTACCTAAACAGTAAATCCCATCAATATTACACTACGAAATTATCTGACATGTTGTTCTCTGGGGACTTCAATCAAGATGCATTCAACTTAAATGCACGGGGTAATATGATGATTAATCGCCTGCAATCTGGAAAAGTTGCGTTGCTACAAAATAAACCAGTTACCATGGATTTATTAATGAATGTAAACACCAAAGAGGGAACCTTTTCACTGCCTAAAACAAGCTTTAAACTCGCTAGAATTCCCTTTACTGTATCGGGAAATTATGGGGTTGACAGTATGCGATTCGAGGTTAAAGCGGAAGAATTAACCTTGACAGATTTGGTTAACAACCTTTCGTTAGATAATGCTGAAAAAGAACTAAGCCGTTACAAAGGATCCGGAAGCGTGGGGTTCGATTTATCTATTTATGGCAGCACGCAGAATCAATCTGCTCCGAATATTGCTTGTAACTTTAATATATCGAATGGCCACTTAATTGAGCCTGTTAAGCACACCCAAATTAAAAACTTAAGAATGAAGGGGTCGTTCATCAGTGATGGCAATCCGGTAAATGACCATTTGATTATGGATCATCTTGCATTTGAAACGCCAGTAGGACCGTTCTACGGCGCGTTGGATATATTAAACTTTAATGTACCTAAAGTTACCGGAAAAGCGAAGGGCACCATTGATTTAAGTATTGCTAACCGTATCCTCAAAAACGAACTCATTCACCGCATGGATGGGATTGCAAAAATTAACTCAGAGTTTTCCCTTGTTGTTAATGACCAAGTAGACGTTAAAAAAATGAACGGAGACATTAGCCTATACAACGTCTGGTTCAAGGCCCGTAACGATCATAGAACCTTTGAGGACATCAACGGGAAATTCACGCTCAAAGGAAGTAATTTAACGATCGAGGGCGCTACCTTAGCGATTAACCGCAGTGATCTTCAAATGAATGGCACCTTTGAGAACGTATTTAATTACATGGCCAATTCAGGGGATTTAGCGGTAAATTGTTCCGTGAGTAGTCACCAAATATTAGTGGAAGACCTAGGAAAAACGACAAAAGCAGAGAAAAAGGAATCTAAAGGAAAATCCTTTGTTCTTCCTAACAACATTAATGGCCGAATCAATTTAAATGCGCGCAGTATTACCTATGAAAACCATACGTTTGAACAAGTTTCTGGCCCTGTGGTAATAAATAGAAGGACCCTTTCCTTCCCGTCCCTAAACGTTAGAAATGCCGGGGCAGATATTGTTGGAGCGATGGAAATAAAGGAACTTACCCCAGAACGATTAGAAATCAGCACGAATCTAAGATCGAACAATATTTATTTTACTCCATTGTTCAAAGAGTGGAATAATTTTGATCAAGATGTAATTCATGCAAATCAAATTTCTGGAAGAGTTCAAATGGAAGTGAATTTTTATGCGCCGTTTAATTTAATAGGAGGAATTGATTTAAATCAAATGGAAGTAGATGCGCATATGAAGGTGTTTAACGGCCATCTTAAAAACGTGGAATCACTGAACGATGTGGCCGCCAGTTTAAAAACCAATGCAGGAAAACTGCTTATCGGAAAAAGGAACTTAGATCAGTTTCAATCGAAAATGAAAGACATTGCTTTTTCCACGCTTGAAAATTCACTGCAAATCAGAAATGGAGTGATTACTATTCCAAACATGGTTATTGCATCATCCGCAATGGATATGGAACTGAGTGGAACGCACACATTCGACAATAAAATTGACTATCGGATGAAGTTTGATTTTAGAGATCTTTTAGGTGCAGATAGAGACAGTGAGTTTGGGACGGTAATAGATGACGAAACTGGAATGAAAATCTTTTTAAGAATGTACGGCGACTTAGATAACCCGATAATTGAATGGGATAAAACCAGCCGTAAACAAGAAGTTAAAGAACAATTTGCTCAAGAAAAAGAAACACTTAAATCAATGCTAAAGTCAGAATTTGGGGTTTTCAAAAAAGATACCGCTGTAGAAGAATATAAACCAAAGGTAGAAACCAAAGAAATAGTCAAGATTAACTTTAAGGATTCGAAACCAGACAAGTCCCACAATAACCCGCCGCCTGCAGAAGCTCAAAAACCAGGAAAAGAGGGAAAACTTAAAAACACCTTAAATCAGTGGAAACAAGAGCAAAATCAAGCAAATGTTACCGTAACGGTTCGCAAAGGATAATTACATTTGCAGGGTGAACCATGCTACTCAAGGATTTTTTATATACCGCAAGCCGCATTCTACAAAAGCGCAGTTAAATTCCTTTTATTCAGAAGATTTTGGGCGCTTAGACTTAGTGGCTTTTACATCTAAAAAACAAGCGGCATTCATTCCTTTTGGGTTATATGATTTGGAATTTACCATTACGCCAAAATTTGGACACGGGACCTTAAAGCATGCAACACCCCTTGACCCCATCGATGCAGCTGATCTCGACCCGCGTTATTTAGCCATTCGTTATTTTATGTGTGATGTTGTAAATCAATCTACTGCATACAAACAGAAAGATGAAGAAGCGTTTAATATCCTTGTTTGGCTAATGCAAGAACTTCGAAATTCGCAAGATATTTATATGTATCCTTGTGTGTTTTTAGCACAGTGGATGAAACCGCTTGGCATTTTACCCGAACCCATTGAAACAGCTGATTTTTTTGACCTACATGAAGGCGTATTTCTGAACAAAGGAATTGCCGATTTAAATCCTGGTGCAAAGTCATTTAATGAACTGCTTAACCAGAAACATATTGCAGAAAAAGCAACAATTAAACCTACGCTAGACCTCATGCTTCAATACTTAGAGGTACACTTATCAAATTTTAATGTAAACAAGACCCGAACCATTATTCACGAGTTGTTTCATTGAAATCTTAACACGGGTTAGCTCTTTACTTGGTCCTGGAACTGTATATTTGTGAAAAAAAATTATGAAAAATTCAATTTATTTAGTGCTTTTTACAGCGGTTATCGCTTATTCATTTAACGCCATTTCAACTGCCTCTTGGGGCATTGATGCCGCACACTCTCGCTTAGGATTTAAGGTAACACACATGGGAATATCCGATGCGAATGGGGCTTTTGATAAAGTAACATGTAACGTTACAACGGCAAATGACAAGGATTTTTCGGATGCTACCTTTGATTTAGTTGCTGATGCAAACTCAATTAATACAGGCTTAGAGGCGAGAGACAATCACCTTCGCTCCGAGGATTTCTTCGCCGTAAGTCAGTACCCAAATATTGCATTTAAATCTACCTCATGTAAAAAAATGAAAGGCAAAAAATATATCCTAACAGGCAATTTATCAATGCATGGTGTAACAAAAGAAGTAATGTTAACAGCTACTCACAACGGGAATGCAAAGAACCGAGCTGGAGTTGATGTTGCTGGATTTAAAATCACTGGAAAGTTTAAACGTTCCGATTTTTCTATCGGCAAGGATATGCCAGTGGCTGTAGTTGCGGATGAAATTCAACTGGAAGCAGACCTTGAGGTAGTAAAAAATTAATTCTCGTGGGTAAACGATTTTTGTATATCGTTTTCCTGTCGGTTGGTTTTTCAGGGCTTTCACAGCCAGTTCAAACTGAAAACCAACTTTCAGGTACGCAATTTGTAATCCTGCCCAAGTCCGAGGTTAATTTACAATCTGAAGATTTTTCAGGTAAATTTTCTAACGTAAAAGGCAGGGTTTCATTCAGTCTAGATTCTAATAAGGTTAATGGGTTTGATTTAATTATTGACGTAAATTCCTTAGAATTAGAAATCTCAGGAATGACAAAACACGCCAAATCGTCTGATTTTTTTGATGTTACTTCTTTTCCAAGCATTACCTTTTTTGGTGATTCGGTAACCAACGTTGCAGATGCCTACACGGTTCATGGAACGATGACTTCCAAAGGCATCTCAAAAACCATAAGTATTCCTTTTAAGATCAGTGAGGTAAAGGGGGAAACATGTACTATCAACGCCACATTCAAAATTATCCGATCAGAATTCCAGATTGGAGCTGCGGATGCAGTGAGTGATGAGGTAACAATTAATACTAAATTGTTGGCCAAGAAATCTAAGTAATATATACAGGGTATTACATTTAAGGTTACCTTTACCCCATGCAAGAATCATTTATAACTCCTAAATTCGCCAGAAATGTTAATGTAGAGTTTAACAGAACATTAAACGAGCGAGTATCTGCTTACTTTTCTCAGCGAAATATTTCAAAACATGCTAATGTAAATATGGTTATTAAAACTGTTTTTATGTTGGCATTATATTTCGTCCCTTTCGCATTCACATTTTATACGGAGAGTATTTGGCTTACCTTGTTATTGTGGTTTGTTTCTGGACTCGGTATGGCAGGCATTGGTCTTGCTGTAATGCATGATGCAAATCATGGCGCATATTCCTCTAACCAAAACGTAAATAAATTTGTTGGGGCTGTATTAAATCTTCTTGGTGGAAACCCAACTAATTGGAAAATTCAACACAATGTATTACACCATACCTTTACTAATGTAGAAGGATTTGATGAAGACATTGACGCCCCTGTTAAATTGTTGCGTTTTTCCCCACACACAGCATGGAGACCGGTGCATAAATATCAGCACCTGTATGCATGGTTTTTCTATCCATTAATGACCATTATGTGGTTCGCAACAAAAGACTATAAGCAAGCCATTCGTTACAGTAAAAAAGGGCTGGTTACTTCACAGGGTAAAACCTTAACATCACATTGGATAAGTATAATCATTGGAAAGGTTATTTATGCCGCTATTTTCTTGGTTTTACCCTTAATTTTTGCTCCGGTATTTTGGCCGATCGTATTGGTTGGTTTTGTTATTAAACAGTTCGTTTCAGGTACCATACTGGCCTTAATTTTTCAACCTGCCCATGTAATTCCAGATACTTCTTTCGAAAAACCAAACGATTCTGGCGATATACAAGCGGATGCTAAAGTACATCAGTTGTTAACTACAGCAAATTATGGGGTTAAATCCAAATGGTTTACGTGGTTAGTAGGAGGGTTGAATTTTCAAGTTGAACATCATTTATTTCCGACCATATGTCATGTGCACTATCGAGGAATTTCCGAAATTGTACGTAATACAGCGAAAGAGTATAACCTTCCATATTATACAAATCGAACATTTTTTAGTGCACTGAAAGCACATGGGAAAATGTTGAGAATGCTCGGTCAAAAAGATTGTCCTGAATTTGTACATGTATAAATGACCTTCGATTTAATTCGAACGACAGCACTTTCTTTGCCTCATACTACGGAGGGATTTCCGTTTGACCAACGCACCTTGGTGTTCAAGGTTGGTGGTAAAATGTTTTTATTGATAGACATCGATTTGCAAGATGCCGTGACCCTGAAATCTAAACCAGATCAGATACTAGAGTTGTTGGAATCCTATGATTGGATATCTAGAGGCTTTCATATGAATAAAAACCATTGGATTACCCTTAGATTAGACACTTTACAGCTGGATATCGCATTAGTTCTTAAATTAATTACTGAATCACATGCTATTGTTTACCAAGGGCTAACTAAAAAAGTAAGAAATGCCTTTGAGAATCGATAAGTTTATTTGGTGTGTTCGTCTAACGAAAACTCGTTCTCAAGCCACCGAGTTAATCTCAAAAAAGAAAGTGCTTTGTAATAATGTGCATACCAAAGCATCAAAAGAAATAAAAGTCGGTGACATTCTTTCCTTGCAAAAATCTAACGCGTGGTTCACCTATCGTATTCTTGCATTAACTGATAAGCGCGTTGGAGCTCCGCTTGCACCTTCCTTTATTGAAGACATTACACCAGAAGAAGAACGGCAAAAACTGAAAGATTACGTGGCTTCTCAACGTGCATATCAACATTTAGGCACGGGTAAACCAACTAAAAAGGATAGGAGGCACCTCACTAAGTTTCTTGAGGGGGATGAGAATACTATCTTCGACACCTAATATTAATTTAACATTTTGTGTATCTTTGAAAGTAATGCATCAAAGAAGATTATCCGTTTATTTTGCTTTATTGTCTATAAGCATGGCATTAACCGTTGCCAATGCACAGGGATTTCAGGTGAATTTTCAAGGTCAAAAGCAACAGGGAATGGGGTGTGCTGGGTCAGGTTTAATACAAGATGCCTCCACCTTATTCTTTAATCCTGCAGGTGCTTCCTTCGTTTCAACGTCCCAAGTGAATATTGCAACAACGCCGATTTTCGGAAATGTAATGTATGTTGATTCGGCAACTAAGGAAATTTACAGAACAGAAAACCCGGTGGGTACGCCGCTTAATTTTTATGCCTTAGTAAAGCCTAAGCGTTTTCATCGTCTCGCCTACGGATTATCTGTCACCACACCGTTCGGTAGCACGGTGCAATACGAGCCGGGTTGGATTGGCCGTTTTGCAATTACACGTCTTTCCATGAAAGTATTTCACATTCAGCCAACGGCATCCTTCAAAATAACAGACAACATAAGTATTGGTGCAGGATTTGTTTTTTCACCGGGAAGCGTTAACCTACAAAAAGATTTACCGGTCCAGTTTAATGACGGAACGTTTGGACACGCTGAAATTTCAGGTGCTGCCATGGGATATGGATATAACCTGGGTGTATATTACAACCCTGGAGGCTTTTTGAGTGCTGGATTGTCTTATAGATCCGGTATTAACATGTCGGTATCTGATGGACAAGTTGATTTTACCGTTCCGGAAGGCTTAGTGCCGAATTTCCCAAATGGATCGCTTTCAGCATCCCTTGCTTTGCCTTCAGTAACAACCCTCGGGTTGAATATAAAACCTAACGCGTCTTGGAACATCGTTGCAGACGTAAATTATGTCGGTTGGAATACTTATGATACCTTGGCCTTTGATTATGCGACGAACACAAGTTCGCTTGTGGACACCAAATCGCCAAGAATGTACAAGAATATTTTTGCGTTTAGAGGAGGTATTCAATATGCAGTCTTTGCTAAAGATAAGGTATTGAATGTTCGATTTGGAGGTGGCTTTGGGTTTTCTCCCGTGCCTACGGGTTATCTTACGCCGGAAACTCCGGATGGTAATAGAGCCTATTTCACCTCTGGGATTTCTTATGAATTCAATAAGCGTTTTAGTCTCGATGCGTCGATTTATGCCACAAAAATAACCCGCGCGGACACAAATTTGGAAACACAATTAAGTGGAACATTTACTACCATTGCTTGGGCTCCAGGGATTGGAATTAATTATAATTGGTAATGAAAAGACAGTATTTATATATCCTTTTTTTATTGCCTTTACTGTTGGCTTGTAAGCCGAAAGCGCCAACTTATGTGGTTGATGCTGGAACCGCTGATTTTACAAAATTCATTGCGATTGGTGATGGACACACCGCGGGTTATATGGACGACGGGTTGTCGTTAGATGGCCAAAAAAATTCATTAGGCGCGATTCTTCAACAACAGTTAATAATGGCGGGTGCTCCAGCCATTGAAATGCCATGGATGTCCGATCAAAATATTGGGTTAAACGTTAACGGACTTTCACGCTTAATCCTAGGATATAAAACTGACTGTCAGGGCATTAGCTCGATTTCTCCGGTCAGAGTCAGTCTACAAGGGGAGACCTCAGCATTCTCATCAAGTGCCTACAATCCCTCGAAAAAATATTCAAATTTTGGGGTGCCAGGCTTACGTCTGATTGACATGGTTTCAACGGCTTTTGGCAACATAAATCTTCCTCAACATAATGCGTTTTTCGCAAGAATGTCAAAGGATCAGTTTAACCTCCCAGGATCGGGCAATTATTCATCCGTTCAAGAGAATATTTTTGATGGAGGGTATCCTACATTTTGTAGCATTTATTTGGGAATAGAGGACGTGTTGCCGTATGCAAGAAGTGGCGCAACACAACATCCGATGTCTCCGCTTGCTGGTTTACCTGGCGTTGGCTTCGAAGAATCTTTAACCCAATTGTGTGAACAGCTGTCTAGCCAAAATGTAAAAGCAGTTATAGCTACCATTCCCAATATCAGCGATTGGCCGTTTTTCAATACGATTCCTTATAACGGGTTGACCTTAGACGCAGAGAAAGCCGCCTCATTAAATCAAATTTATAATCCCATTGGGATTTCATTTGTGGTTGGCGCGAATCCGTTTATGGTTGCAGACCCAAATGCCGGAATGTTCGGGGTAAGACCTGCTGTTCCTGGTGAGAAAATACTCTTAACTGCACCCTTAGATTCGGTAAAATGCAATCAAATGGGTTCCATATTTCCGTTTAGAAATGAATTTGTTCTTACAACAGATGAACTTGCGACAATTCAACTTCGAATTGATGAGTTTAATGCGGTAATTAGGCAAAAAGCAACTACGTACGGCTTTGCCTTAGTGGAAACAGGAGATTTTTACGATAAATTGACTACAGGATACGCCTATAATGGCGCAACGCTTTCTGCAAAGTTTGTTTCCGGCGGCGCATTTTCCTTGGATGGAATTCATTTGAACCCGAGAGGAAATGCCCTACTAGCCAATGAATTTATCAAAGCCATTAATAAAAAGTTTAGTGCAAAGATTCCTTTAATTAACGCATTGAATTACAATGCCATTTTATTCCCTTAACCTTAACCTATGAAAAAGTTATATTCTTATTTAGTTATTTCGTTTGCTTTATTAGTGTCCAATTCATTTGCTCAGCCTTGTCAAAACGGACGATACGCCACGGAGGTGTTCCCTAATCACACCTTAACAAGTAATATTACGTATGGTGCAAACACTACATTTTCTGGTGCTAATAACTCACTGAAATTAGACTTTTATGAACCGACTGGTGATACAGAGTTGAATAGACCACTTATTATTTGGGTCCATGGTGGCAGCTTTTTGGGCGGTTCAAAAACAGATCCAGACATGACTGCATTATCTCAACGTTTTGCACGTAAGGGTTATGCTTGCGCCTCAATAGATTACCGACTCGGTTTTTTCCCAATAGATTCAGCGAATGCGGTAAAAGCTGTTGTTCGAGCGGTTCAAGATTTAAAAGCAGCGATCCGCTTTTTTTATAAAGACAAACAAACTACAGATACCTATCACATTGACACTAATTTAATATATGTTGGGGGCAGTTCCGCTGGAGCTATTACCGCATTGCATGTAGCATATTTAGATAATATTTGTGAAATTTCTGGTTATCTAAATCAAGCAACGATTAACCAATTGGGAGGCTTGGATGGAAATAGCGGTAATCCAGGATATTCTTCTTCGGTTCAAGGAGTAATCAATTTATGTGGTGCCTTGGCACAGTATAGTTGGCTTGAAGCGGGTGATGTGCCGATGGTTTCTATTCATGGTACTGCGGATGGAACGGTAAAATATAACCGCGGCATTGTAAATCCTGGAACGGCATTAATGTATTTGGATGGCAGTCGAATGCTGCATGAGCGTGCCTGTGCTGTAAATGTTTCTAGCGATTTCTATACCTTTCCGGGTGCAGGCCATGTGCCATACATCGGGAATAACGCGTACATGGATACAACAGAATGGTTTATTCGTGATTTCTTGGTTACTCAGTTAGGGTGTAATGAAAGTCCTCTTCAACTCGCAAACGCTCCCTTACAACAAGCATTTCTTTATCCAACGTTCTATTGTGATGGAACGGCCGTTGATGAGGTTTGTCTTGCTGGGATTGAAGAACCGCTGGCAGATATGGACGTATCGCTATACCCAAATCCAGCCACGGATTACCTAACCCTTGTTGCGCATGAAGCCTTATTTAATGAACTAGTCATTATGGATTTACAAGGTCGTATAATCGTGAGCAACAAAAGCCAAGACACAAAAGTTGAGTTGGATTTAACGGGGTTAAACCCAGGGAATTATTTGATTAACGTGTTGTTATCAAATGGAAAATCAGGAACTAAATCGGTAATTGTTCGTTAATTTCGTTAATTGAAACCAATTAGTTTGTCCTTATGAAATTAGTATCGTTTTTATTTTTCTTTGCCTTTTACATGGCGGGATTTGCTCAGACGTGGAGTGGCGAAGTGGCGCAGATTTTTTATAATAAATGTACTTCTTGCCACCACACAGGAGGAATTGCACCGTTTTCATTGACTACATATCAAGAGTCTTCTCCGATGGCCGCCTCAATTTATGCGGCAATTTCTCCCGGGGCAGCCCATCAAATGCCACCGTGGCCACCCGACAATAATTATCAGCAATATTTGCATGATAGAGCACTTACTGCTGCTGAGAAGACCACACTGTTGAATTGGCTCAACAATGGATTTCCGGAAGGGAATTCTACTCAAACACCGCCGCCACCAATTTACAACACAGGAAGTGTATTAGGATCGGGAGACCTTACCGTTAAAATGCCAAATTATATATCTAATGCAACTACGTTAAACGATGACTACGTGTGTTTTTCAGTACCAACTAACCTTACACAAAACAGAACAATTAAAGCAGTAGAAGTCATTCCTGGAAACATGGAAATAGTACACCATGCCTTAGTTTATATTGATCATAACGGGGTTGAATCAACCAATACAAGCGGCTTCTGTTCAAGCCCAAGTTCCGCTTCTACTAAGCTCCTATCTGCATATGTTCCAGGGGCCGCACCCTTGATTTTTCCTTCTGCCGCGCCGTTGAAACTTGGTGTTGATATTGGCCCGGGTTCAAAAATTTACTTTGCCATGCATTATCCAAATGGCAGTTCAGGAATGCTAGATAGCACGAAAGTCATTTTACATTTTTACCCCCCCGGAACCACAGGGGTAAGGCAAGTATCCGCGGATCCAATCATTGCCGATTATAATTTTGTTTTACCAGCTAATCAAATGACAACCCTTACGGCACAATATCCAAATAATGGTGGAGTACCGGTAGCCGTTTCCGCGTTATCTGTAATGCCTCATATGCACTTACTTGGCAAAAGCATCAAATCCTATGCATTAGCCCCGAATAACATCGATACATTAAAGCACATCAATGTACCGAATTGGGATTTTCACTGGCAGGGGTTTTATACCTTTTCTCACCTGCAGAAAATTCCTGCAGGATATAAATTTAAGGGAGAAGCAGTTTTTGACAATACATCAAATAATCCGTTCAACCCGAATACCCCGCCACAGAATGTGCAGTTTGGGGAAAACACAACTGATGAAATGTTCATTGTCTACTATCACTACTTATTATATCAACCGGGTGATGAAAACTATAATTTAAGTGAACTGGTGAGTGCAAGCCTCTCAGAATATCCAGGAATAAATGCCGCCGGAGTCAAAATTTATCCCAACCCCTTAAATGACGGGAACTTAACTTTGGAATTTAATGAGCCTTTAACGGCTGGCGCTAAAATATATATTTATAATGCGCAAGGTAAGTTAGTAAGAGATTTATCTCCATTAATTGAAAGCAATATATCAACATTAATTTGGGATGGATATAATCAAGAGCATTCAGCGTGCACTCCGGGCTTGTATCATGTTTCGATAAATCAAAACGGAAGATTCTATTCAGTAAAGCTTATTAAACAATAAGTATTTGTAGAATCATAGGGTTTTTCCTACTTTTGCAGTCACACTGGTCTCGTGGCCGAGCGGCTAGGCACCGGTCTGCAAAACCGTATACTCCGGTTCGAATCCGGACGAGACCTCAAAAAGCCCGTGTAAACGGGCTTTTTTTATAGCATATCCATCGCGTCGATAAAGTATGGTCCAGATTTAGCGTGACCTTTAACCATTAGGCTTATTTCGCTTTTCCCAATAATTTTGTCTAATATTCCCCATCGCACTCCGTGTAAATAGTTACTAGATGCCGCAGATTCATCTACCCAATGCATCATATGGCGGACCTTGAAGTGGGCTAACCCTGCCGATAAAAAAGCATTTACTTCTTTCCTATCAATGGATGGGTTCAAGGATAAAAATGAATCGAAGGCTAAGAATTTATGACAGGCGGGGGTAATAAGTTTGTTCACAATTGGCAGCCAGGGCAGGACGTTGATTAACAGCTTACCAAAAGGACCTTTCATGGATTTTATCTCCCAACTCGCTTCATGAAACCTTGTTACAAGAGCTATTTCATTGTTTATTAACCACCCAGCGTAAATGCCGCTTTTCGGGTTTTCAACATAATAGCTAAAGTTAGAAAATTGATTTCTAATGAATGGAATGGCTTCATCGAAGGTGAGTATTTTAAATTGTCTGCTTGGTGTAGGGAACCTTCTCGAGAAATGGTACATAGCAATTTTCGCTGTTGAGCTAAATCCGAATGCTTTAGCCATGTTCAAAGACCTTATATTATCGGGTTCTATATAGGCATATATTGATTGTTTCGTGTCGGAAATTAATGAATTTAAGTACATATTAATTTCTTCTTTAAGGATCGATTCTCGGTCTTTTATTCTTTTGGTTGAGTTAAGACTTGCCTGAAATCTTGGATGAAATGTAAAATATCGAAGATAAAGAGAATCTTCTCGTTGGCACAGGGTAATGTTTCCTAAACAAAGTTCTTTTGCCATCAATGAAAAGTACAATGGATTATCAAGTTTTGTGAGTTGCTCTAAGGCATTTACATGGCGATACCGTGCGCCATTACTTCCTAAAACTGTATTAGATATTAGTATTTTTATTGCCTCTGTTGGCTGCTTTTGTTCAACAAAATTCATGTTGCGAAGGTATAATTCAATGTTAAGATTCTGTTCCCTTTTTTTTATTAATTGGGAACACAAAAATCTTTTTTTATATTTGGCCCACAATCTTAAACTTAAAAAACAGTTCATCATGAGTAAGACGAAAAACAATGGAGCAAAAAAGACCGCTGGAGGATTTTCAGCGATTGTTGCATTTTTAGCAATGGCTTTAGCCTTGGTTGCGGGAATATTAATCTTTAAGTATGTTTTCGGTGATCCGAGCAACTTCGTAGATAACGATCCAACAGGAGAACCAATGGAGGGTAATTTATTAGGGGTAATTTATAAAGGAGGCTTTATTGTACCAGGATTAGTAGCAATTAATATCATCATCGTTATTTTCTCTATCGAGCGTTTAGTAACCTTGTTGTTAGCGAATGGAAAAGGTAAAACAGACAAATTCATCGCTCAAATCAAAGGGTTTATGGACAGCAAGGATTTTGCTGGAGCAATTGCTGCGTGCGACAAGCAAAAAGGATCTTTAGCAAATGTGGTTCGTGCCGGTATGGAAAAATACAGCCATATTTCAACCGACGGTTCAATGGATAAAGAGCAAAAACTAGAAACATTGAAAAAAGAATTGGAAGAAGCAACGGCCCTTGAGTTACCAATGCTTTCTAAAAACCTTTCGGTTTTATCAACGTGTGCTACCATCGCAACCTTAGTTGGTTTGATTGGAACAGTACTTGGTATGATTCGTTCATTCGCGGCGATGTCTCACGGTTCGCCAGATACTGCGGCGCTTGCAACAGGTATTTCCGAGGCCCTTATCAATACGGCATTTGGTATTACTGCATCTACCATAGCAATTATCATGTACAACGTGTTTTCAACGCAAATCGACTCAATGACTTACAGCATTGATGAGGCTAGCTTTACGATTGTACAAGATTTTTCTTCTAAGAACTAATCGGATTTTAAATTAACGCATTTTACTAATGCCAAAAATAAAAATCCCCAAGAGTTCTCCGTCGATTGACATGACGCCAATGGTTGACTTGGCGTTCTTGTTGGTGACCTTCTTTATGTTAGCGGCGTCTTTTCGTCCGAGTGAACCAGTTACCGTTGAAACGGCCTCAAGTATCTCCGACAAAGTGATTCCTGAAAACAACATAATGGTTACCCTTGATCCAGACGGAAAAGTGTATTTTAATCTTACGAATCCCGAAGCCCGTAAAGAAGCGCTAAATAATATGGCGTCTCTTTATAAAGTGTCTTTTAATGAAGAACAAATTGAAAAGTTCGCATTAATGTCAACGTTTGGCTGCACAATGAAGGAATTGCCCGCTTATATTGATCTTCCTGGTGACAGTAGAAAGGAGTTCAAAACAGAAGGTATTCCCTTGGATTCGCTTGACAACCAACTTAAAAACTGGATTTCATACAGTCAAATGGCTGCATTAAATACTGGGAAGACTGCTTACGAAGAGGCTAAACAAAAAGGATTGGCTCCGGATGCCGATGATTTTAAGCCGAAGTTTATTATTCGTGCGGATGGTAAATCTGTTTACAAAAAAGCGGAAAAAGTAATTGACGTCTTTCGTGAGTTGAATTTGAATAATTTGAACTTTGTTACATCTTCGGAGTTTAATCCGAATAATCCCAACTAACCATGGCAGAAATAGCAGAAAGTGGTGGCGGTGGTCACGACAAAGGGAAGAAAAGAGCGAAGAAGTCATCAACACGAGTTGATATGACGCCAATGGTAGATTTGGCTTTTCTTCTACTGACGTTCTTCGTTTTAACATCTACTTTTAGTAAACCGAAAGTAATGAGCTTGGCCTATCCTGCCAAAATCGATGAACCCGTTGACAAGAATGCCCCAAAATTAAATAATGGAATTACCTTCCTTTTGTCTAAGGATAAAATTTTCTATTACACAGGTGAGTTCTATCCGGCAGATCGTCCAGGTAAAGATGGACCAACAAAATTAACTGAAACAAATTTTAGCGCTTCAGGACTTAGAAAGGTGTTAGCTGATTTGAATTCTTACGTTCTACTTCGTAAGGAGGGATTGGTAAAGAAGGTGAAAGCAAAACAGATGGCAGACACAACCTACACGCGTGAGTTAGAACAATTGAAAGGAAAACCAGAAGCCTTGAAAGTATTAGTAAAAACAGATGACAAGGCCCTATGTAAGAATTTCATTGATTTAATTGATGAGGTTAAAATCGCAGAAATTGGCGTAATTGCCCCTGTACCAATGCTTCCGGCAGAACTTAAATTATTAGAAACCCAATTAAAAAAGTAAGGCCATGGAATTAGCAGTAGTTTGGGTCATTGTAGGATTGGTTTCCACATACTCATTGTTTAGTTATTTTTCAGCCAAAGGATGGTTGGTAACATCCCATGTAAGGAACGAATTAGTATTTGAACATAGAAATAAGGCATACGGAGCCTATACCTTACGGAAGAATTATAATAAGCGCCTTACCTTAATTATGGGAAGCATGATCCTTGCCTTTGTTTTAGGTTCATTGGCCATGTTTATTATTCGTAACTTACCAAAAGAAGAGATCGAGGCTCCTAAAGGAAGCGATAAAACGTGGACGGTACAACCCCCACCAAAGGATTTACCGCCTCCCCCGCCAACCACACCGCCACCACCACCATTGGAAAAAATGACGGCGTTTATTCCTCCGGTAATTGAAGATGATCCAGTAACAGATCCGGTTCCTACACAAGATCAATTGGAACAAACAAAAGCGGGTGATAAAACACAAGATGGCAGTGATGAGAATTTCGATCCGCCACAACCTTCAGATGATACACCCAAACAAATCGACACTAAACCTGAGCCGATTGAGACATTCGTAGAAGAAGAGGCTGATTTCCCAGGCGGTTTTGCTGAAATGGCTAAGTTTATCAATGACAACATTGATTATCCACAGGAAGCAATCGATTTAGGAATCAAAGGTCGTGTAACTGTTCGCTTTGTGGTTGAAAAAGACGGTAGAATCTCTAATGTATCTGTCGCTACTCCATTAGCAGGTTGCAAGGCTTGTGATAAAGCAGCGGTAAAAGTTGTTGAGAAAATGCCTTCATGGAAAGCCGGTAAAAACGGTGGTCGTGAAGTGCGAACTTGGGTAACTTTACCGGTTAAGTTTGAGGTAAACTAATCAGTAACCATACATTTAATCCCCAAAGAAATTTGGGGATTTTTTTATATCATGAATTTTAGAATAATTAATGCTGCCATCGGATTAACCGTGGTGTTCGCTGCGCTGCTATTAGCGTTCTTTATTGCCCTAACCGATCAATTGCCTGGCCTTTTCGGTTGGAAGCGATGGGTGCTGGTTGGGGTTTTAATTACGTATTCCCTGTTTCGTGTCTATCGCTCAATCAGAACATTAAAAAATAAAGAACATGAGAATTAAAATAATTATAGGGGTTATTGGGATTTTGAGTTTGACTGCCTGCGAAACGCATGAAAACCCACTCGCTTATCAGTCTGATACGCACGGCCGAGGCAACATAGATGTATTTTTGGAGGATTCATATAAACCCTTATTTACAACAAGTATTTATACGTTCCAAAGTTTATTTCCGAAAGCAACTGTTAAAGCAACCTATCTCCCAGAAGGGGATATTGTCAAAGCATTTTTTGATAATAAAGTAAAAACGATTTGTATTTCCCGTGATTTCACCGACAAAGAGAAAAAGTACTTGAAATCTCAAAATGTTCAAGTTCAAAGTGATTTAATCGCTTATGACGCTGTAGCCCTAATCATCCATCCAGAGAATACAGATACTACCATTTCTGTGGATCGACTTAAGGAGTGGATATCTTCTGATGGTGCTACATGGAAAGGGAGTAGAAAGCCAGTAAAAATTGTGTTTGATAAAGTGAATTCAGCGAATTTTAACTACCTAACCAAGTTATCTGGAAAGTCAACCCTATCAAAAAATGTATACGCACTGAATTCAAATGAGCAAGTGATCGACTATGTGAAACATAATAAGCAAGCCATAGGAGTAATTGGTGTTAATTGGATTTCCGATCAAGAAGATTTTGATGTAATGAATTTTTTAGATAGTGTTCATGTAATGCATGTAAGTCAGCATGACGGCGAAGACGGGTTTCAACCCTTTGCAGGCACAATTTGGACAAAAGAGTATCCATTACATCGAGAAATGTGGATGATTAATAAAGGAAATCGATCAGGATTAAATACAGGATTTGTGTTATTTATGATTGGAGAGAAAGGGCAGTTAATTATACAAAAATCTGAATTAGTGCCGGCTAAAGCTCCGGTAAGACTAATTCAACTAACAACACAGTAATTTTTCATTAATTTCTTTGCGTTAACCGAATTCCAAAGTAACTTTGGCAAAGCAATTGTAGGTGAGTTTTAAATTTTATATCATGAGAACAACAGTATTATTTTCTGCGCTATTTCTTTCTGTAAGTGGTTTGTTTGCACAGACCTTGAGCGAAGCAATTAAAAAAACAGAAAATGAGCGTTATGCCGACGCTTTAATTGATTTCAAAGCGCTAGCAGCCAAGGAGCCAAGCAATGGCGATGTGTATTTTTACTATGGCGATTGTTACTTTGAGAAAGGTGAGGTAGATTCAGCAATTCTTGTATGGAATAAAGGATATGAGATGGATAAACTTACGCCGATGCCCTTAATTGGTAAATTCCGTGTGCTCTGGCTTAAAGGAGATAAGGCGGGTGCGCAAGGAGAGGTATTGAAAGCCATGGAGCTTACCAAAGGAAAGAAAACAAATTTTAAAAGAGCAGAAGTAATTCGTGGAATTGCAGAAATGTATATCGAGTCTGAAAATAAAGACCTTGATCAAGCCTTGACATTGCTTCAGGAGGCAATAACTAAAGACCCTAAGAATGAGGATAATTACCTACTCCAAGGTGATGCGTTATATGCTAAAACCCCTCAAGATGCGAGCCCGGCTATAAAAAGCTACAACATCGTATTGGACATTAACAAGAATTCACCTCGCGGAAAACTGCGTGTTGCGAATATTTATCAAGCTGCACAGAATTATGAGGAGGCTAACAAAATATACAAAGAAGCAATCGCAATCGATTCAACCTTTGCGCCAGCATATCGCGAACGCGCCGAGATGTTCATGCGTTTCAAGAAAATGCCTTTAGCCATTGAAAACTGGAAGAAGTATTTAGCACTCAACAACAATGTAGAATCAAGATACCGTTATGTAAATGCCATGTATGGTGCCGAAGAATATTGTGAGGTAATCAATGAGGTGGGTTATTTAAACAACAACGGGATTACAAATTATTTCACAGAAAGATTTTTAGCAAAGTCCTTTTTAAACTGTACCAAAATTGAGGATGCTTTTGTGAAAGGACTCGCTGCTAGTGATCGCTTTTTTGCCACGGCACCCCAAAACGAGGTTACTTTTTTAGACTACAAAACCAGAGGAGATTTATATGTTAATCTAAAGAAAGATTCTCTTGCCATTATTGAATGGGAGAAAGCGGCTTCAATGAATGAAAATGTAGCGAAAGAATTAACCGATGATATTGCCTTGCTTTACAAAAAGCAAAAGCTTTATGACAAAGCAATAGAAACCTTTCTAAAGCGACAGCAGATGGTGGAATTAACCCTTAACGAATTGCAAAATTTAGGTCAATGCTATTATGCGGGCCCAAAAAATTATACAGAAGCAGACACCTTGTTTGGTAAAGTTGCAGCGATGTCGCCTAACTATGCACCTGCTTACATGTGGCGTGGTCGATGCAAGGGACAATTAGACCCAAAGAATGAGTTGTGGTTAGCGAAACCCCACTATGAAAAAGTGTTAGTGTTAGTGCTAGGAGAGGATCGTAAACTAGACAAAAACAAAAAAATGGTCATTGAATCCGCGAAATACCTTGGGGCGTATTATGGTGGTTCAACAGAAAAAGATAAAGCGAAAGTTCTTGAGTATTTTCAGATTGTTTATGATTTAGATCCAAACGATACTCAAGCAAAACAAATTTTAGGAATTAAATAATTCAAGGGGCTTCGGCCCCTTTTTTTATAAGCGATTTTCCGGTCATTTCTTTCGGTTGCGTCAATTCCATGAGTGCTAATATGGTTGGCGCAACATCTGCTAATACTCCATCGGTTATGGTCTCATTCCCAGCATACACTAACACACAGGGCACTTGATTTAGACTGTGCGCAGTATTCGGGCTTCCATCGGGGTTTAAGGCGTAATCAGCATTGCCATGATCCGCAATAACAATAAATGAATATCCCAGAGGAAGCAAGGTTTCAATGATTTCTTTCAGGTAATTATCTACGGTTTCAACAGCCTTTACAATGGCGTCATAAACCCCTGTATGACCAACCATATCAGGATTCGCAAAATTCAGGCAAAAGAAATCGGGGAGTTGCTGTTTCACATATGAAATTAGTGTTGATTTAACTTCCTCGGCACTCATCTCCGGTTGTAAGTCATAGGTTGTAACTTTTGGAGAATTAATCATTAACCGCGCTTCCTTTTCAAAGGGCTCTTCTCGACCTCCATTAAAAAAATAGGTCACATGGGGGTATTTTTCAGTTTCAGCAATGCGTACCTGACTTTTACCATGAGCATCTAATACTTCGCCTAAGGTTTGTGCTAAATTGTCTTTTTGAAAGACCACATGCATCTTAGTAAAGGATTCATCGTACGTAGTCATGGTAACATAATACAAATCCAGGGGCTTCATGTTGAACCCTTCAATGGCATGTTGAGAAAGTACCTCGGCTATTTCCCGCGGACGATCTGTTCTAAAATTGAAACTAATGACTACATCACCGGGCTCAATTAATCCCTCTTGGTCACAAAGGATCGGATTGATAAACTCATCAGTAATGCCTTGTTCATATGATTTTTGAATTGCTTCTTTCGCAGAAGTATCAAGTGCACCTTCTCCGTTTACATAGAGTTTATACGCTTTCTCAACACGTTCCCATCGGCGATCTCGATCCATGGCGTAATATCGCCCAATAACAGATGCAATTTTAATATTCGATGTAAGGTGCGTTTCAAGTGCCATAAAATCTATAATCGCTGATTTCGGATCGCAGTCACGTCCATCGGTGATGGCGTGAATGAACACCTTTTTTGCATCCTTTTCTTTGCACAGGTCAATCAAGGCTTCTAAGTGATTAAACGCGCTGTGTACACCACCATTCGAAACTAAACCAAGTAAATGTATCTTACATCGGTTCTTAGACGCGTAATCAAGTGCATCCAATAAGGTGGAGTTGATAAAGAAGCTACGGTCTTTTATCGCATTGTTTATACGGGATAATTCTTGATATACAATTCGTCCGGCCCCAATATTCAGGTGTCCTACCTCCGAATTACCCATTTGTCCCTCAGGTAATCCAACAGCTTCGCCGCAAGCGGTTAGCTTACTGTTCGGGTAATATGACATAAGATGATCCATATAGGGCGTGTTTGCCTGATAAATAGCATCTGCTTGTGTTTGATCTCCGATCCCCCAACCGTCTAGAATTATTAATCCAACCTTTTTATTCATTTTGGTAACGTTATCGTGAATATTGACCCTTTGGGCAATTGCGCTTTGTAGGTTAATGTACCTTGATGCAATTCAATAAATTGTTTAGCGATAAAGAGTCCGAGCCCTGTTCCTGGTTTTTCTCGTTTGTTTTCATCACCAGATCGAAAGAATTTATCATAAATGAATGGACGATCCGCTTCGTTTATTCCTATACCATCATCTGTCACTTGTATTATGACGTGATTATTTGCCTCTTCAAGTTCAATGACAACGTGTTGAGCGCCATATTTTACGCTGTTTTCTACTAAATGAATCAACACACTCTCGAGCATGAATCTATCCGCTTGAAAAATAAACGGACATGGAATTTTAATGCTGAGGTCCGAATCAGGAAATCGATCTTGAAGTTGCTTCATTAATTCTGCATTGAATTCATCCGTTCGTATGGCCGTTCTAAACAATTCGATTCGTTGATTTTCAAGGCTGGCCGCATGCAGCATATTTTGAATCAAAGATTCTGACTTTTTATTTTCATCTAATGCCTTTTCCAAGAATATACGTATCTGGTCAGGGTCTAATTCATGCTTAATAATGGTTTGAAGAATAAGCTGGACAGACGAAATTGGTGTTTTTAATTCATGGGTAACGGAAAGTAAAAAGTTTGATTGACGTTGATGTAAAGAGAGTTCTCGTTGCATACTCAATTGATAGCGCCAAATACCATAAATTAGAATGACAAGGAACACACTTCCTTCACCTATGACCATGGTTGCTTTACTTGGGTTTTCCGTGATTAGCATAAATCCCCACCATAAGAATTGCAGGATAATGTATCCAGAAAGAAGTGCAAGAAAATATCTTGTATTTTTCTTGTTTGATTGCTTTTTCATTCGGTTACAAATGTACTGAATGTTAGTTGTTTGGATTGAATACGTGGAATGATTTCCATAAGGAGCTCTTCAATCCGTTCTTCCGTTTTTTGACTGTCATGAAATACCAACACATCGCCTGCTTTTATGTGTTTTGCTGCAGAGATTATGGTGGTGTTTTGTAGCTTGGCATTATAATCTTTACTTAGCCAAGACCACATGATTATTTGATAACCAGCCTTCTTAATGCGATAAATACTTCGAAGGTTAATTCGACCATAAGGAGGACGGAATAAATTCGATTTAATTACCGCGCGTGTTCTTGTTATGGACTCCATGTAAACATCAACGGGTGTTGTCCACCCATTTTCATGATGGTAGGTATGATTCGCTAACACATGTCCTGCACGTTCAATTTCTCGTATGATTTCAGGATATTTTTGGGCATTCGTACCGACACAAAAAAAGGTAGCCTTTATACCAAAATGTGCTAATACCTCTAGCACCTTTGGGGTTGCAATCGGGTGAGGTCCGTCATCGAAGGTTAAATAGACATTCGAATCATTTGGGACATTCCATACTAAGCGCGGAAAAAGCAACTTCATCCATGAAAATCGCCAAATTCCAAACCACATATTATTGACCTTGCATCATGGGAAGAGTCGTATTCGGTGCAGGTTCGCTATTTGGCTTTATGGATTTGGGTAAATACCCATAATGTTCGCCAATCGCTTTTAAGTTTCCTGTAATTGAATCAAAACGCTGACCATAAACACCAATCCCCATGCGCGCATCCTCTCCATTTTCATTCCCAATGGCAATTAATTTTGAAGACATGCTTGGTAGAATTTTTTTATAAATGCGATCAATGTTCTTTTTTAATCGGATTCCAAAGGCACTTTTTTCAGCGTTAATTTTTGGGTCTTCCAAGGTTGTATACATTTTGAAAATCGCATCGGTTACGGCAAACAAGTCTTCGGTATTTTGTGTATTTGAACTTAGCTCAACGTCAGCTTTTTCGTAAAAATTCAAAATGGTTTCATACTGATCCAACAACTTATTTCCAAGTTCCGCCCCTTTTTTATTTGCTTTACATAGATAGTAAAGCTGAACGTGTTCATTTAGATTACCGCTGCATTTTGCGCGAATTTCTTGATCCCCATAAAGATATGCACGATTATTTTGATTGTAAGTCAACATATTCATTGGATCACATGCATTTACTTCGCCAAAATCTATAACGGTTTCAATCGGCATTACAGCAAGTGAACGATCTAAAAGGCTAATTGCTTTCTTCGTATTATTCTGAAGGAAAAACTGCTCCGCTAAAATCAAAAAGTTAGCACGGAATTGTGTCGTATGTCTTCTAGCATAGTAATCTGTTAAGACATCTGGATTCGCCATGTCACCGTATTGGAAAACAGAAGAAATCGTTCTGTACATCTCGTTGCGGTCATAAAAATCGGTAATTGCGGTTTTTACAGGGCTAAGTACATAAGCCATTCCAACTTGTTTTACCCATCCGCCATTTAATAATGCTAAGGAGAAGGACGACCCACGATTACTTGAGAAGTAAATTCCTCGTTTCCAATCGTTGTTCGCTACAATATCCATCATCATAACTTCATCTCTAGTCAAATAGCGGTCTTGGTCTTCATTGAACGCAAATTCAATCTCAGAGGCACATTGACTTAATTGACCTTTACTGATGATGTCTGAAGCGACTACGTTTTGTTTATCTACGGGTAAATAGAATTTACTCGAAGGGAAGAAGTAAATGTGATTCCCGTCTTGATCAACTATGTAGTTTTCGTCCGTTCGAACGAAGTCCATTGCATCTTTCAGGTCAACACTCATCCACGGTTTTTCGAATTCATCAAACAAGGTTTGTAATTCTTTAGCTGCACCGTCTTCAATTTTAATAGCACCTTGTTGAACACTCTTGAAAATTTGGCTTATTCCCGTGAATTTTCCGATTATGTTTTGTGCAAGATTCACGGTGTCGTTCGATGTGATTTGACTCCATGTTTTATCAAAGGCACCTTGAAGATTCGGTTGAGTTACTGAGAATGAGCTCCGCAACATTCCCATTTTGCCATTGAAGTAATTTACAACTTGTGTTGCTACAGTTTTGTTTTTCTTTAGCCTAAGCTCGATTACTTTTTTCAAAAGCGCCTCATCATTACTCAGTCCAATGAGTTCAAGCAAAGGCAAGAAATATACTTGATCGGTGTTCCCGGAATACATTAAAATTTGATCTTCACGATAAGCAATAGGCAACGGTTCGGATTCATAGGCCTTCATTTTCATTTGATTTGTATACCAATCAGTGCCCATAAGCGATAGGTTGCATACGCGAACGTCAGTTCGCTTCCCTTCAACTTCTTGCAGATACCATAAAGGGAATGTATCATTATCCCCGTTAGTAAATAAGATGCCATTTTTTTTACAAGAATTTAAATAGTTGTATGCTAAATCGCGTGCGGATGTTTTCCCACTGCGGTCGTGATCGTCCCATCCTTGTGTACCCATGAGCATTGGGGCCAATAAACCCAACAAGCCAATAATCATAACCGGGGCGTTACCACTCAGTTTGGCTTTACTCAATAGGTAAGAAAGGCCAATAAGTAATGCAATTAAAACCGTGAGTACAAACCACATGCGCCCATAACCCGCGATTAAAAACAGTAAAAGTCCTCCCCCGAAAAAATAGGAGAGTTTCAAAACTAATTTTTTATCGATCGAACTAATAAAGTCATACAGGGCATATACACCAAATGCTAACCACATAGCAAAGAAATAAAAGGAACCAGAATATGCATAATCTCGCTCTCTAGGTTCGAGTGGCTTCTGATTCAGGTACACAACGATGGCTAATCCTGTAAAAAGAAAGGCTAAGGTCAAAACAAAGGCATCCTTCGGTGCGCGATAAAAATGGAAAAATATACCCAAGATTATAAATGCAAAAGGAATTAAAAAGAAGCGGTTATGAGCCGGGTTTTCGCTGGTATAGAATGGCTGTGCATCTGATGGCCCCACATTTGGAGCATCGACCCAATCAATACCACTAATCCAATTTCCTCTCATGTTATCTCCGTGACCTTGAATATCGTTTTGACGTCCAGAGAAGTTCCATAGAAGATAGCGCACATACATCCAGTTCACTTGATATCTAAAAAAGTAGGTAAGGTTTTCTCCCATGGTGGGAAGACGCATCCCGTCTCTCCCTAATTCATCACCAGCTCCGTCAGCGGGATCATATCCACTCCATTCCTTATATCCTTGAATGTGCTGCGGTGTTTCTGCATACATTCTTGGGAAAATGGTGGTTTGCGCATACGCTGGTTCAGCGCCAATTCTAATGGAGCTATTGCTTTCATAGTACTTTTCCGTTATGGTAAAAGCCCCTTTATTTTTGTTGGTCCAAGCCTTCGCATCAGCTTCTTTAATAAAGGCCTTAACATCGGCTTCTCCTTCTTGAACAACAAATCGTCTAAGGTAATAAGGTGATAGATCTCCCCAGCCATCCTTTGATGTTAATCGCGGTTGACCATTTTCGTCTAACGTTTCGTTTAAACGAAATGAATTCCAATACTGGCCAAAAAATATAGGATTAGATCCATATTGCTCTCTTTTCAAATAAGAATGAAGTGTCACTAAGTTTTCCGGGTCATTTTCATCCAATGGGGTATTGGCATTTGACCGGATGACGATGACTGCAAAAGATCCGTAACCAATTAGCAATACGGTAAGACCCATGATGGTATTATACAAAATGGTGTGTTGCTTTTTTCTTGCAAATCGAATGGCAAAAACACAAACTCCGATTAATAACAGGAAGAAGAATAAGGTGCCGCTAAAAAATGGAAGTCCGAAAGAATTTACAAAAGACACCTCAAAAGAACTGGCAAGTGCAATAGACCCTGGGATAATAGCCTCTTGAATAAACCCAAGGGCAAATACTGAAATTACTCCGGTGAGAATAAACCAACCCCATGTAATGTTTTTGGATACATTGAAGTAAATTAAGTATCCAATAGCAGGAACTACAAGAATACCAAGTAAATGGACCCCAACGGCCAATCCTAACATGAAGAAAATAATTAAGATCCATCGGTTTGGACTTGCTTGCTGGTTTTCAACTAAATTCATTTCTTCGTCCCACTTCAAGGCGGCCCAAAAAATCACTGCAGTGAAAAGTGACGCCATGGCATAGACTTCGCCCTCTACAGCGGAAAACCAAAAGGAATCAGAAAAGGTGTAGGCTAAGGCAGCAATTGCCGAAGCTACAATTACCATGGTTCCATCAGCATTTCCTAATTCACCTTTTTGATTGATTACAAGTTTCTTAAGCAAAAGACTCATCGACCAAAACATAAAGAGAATAGTTAATGAACTTGAAATGGCTGACAGTGCGTTAATCCAAAGTGCAACGGATTCTGGCGCAGCGAAAAAAGAAAACAGCCTGCCAAGCACCATGAACAATGGAGCCCCCGGAGGGTGCCCTACCTCTAGTTTATAAGCTGCAGTAATGTATTCACCACAATCCCACAAACTTGCTGTAGACTCCATGGTCATTAGGTAAACACTTGTTGCAATAGCAAAAACAAACCATCCGGTTAAGGTGTTAAGCTTTTTAAAGTTCATGATAAAAAGAATAATATATGAACGCGAATTTAGGAATATATCGCGTTGAGTGAAAATTCCACGGATAAATTTCAATTTGGATTTTTTGAAAATTAAATAAAGTTCCTAACTTTGCGCACCCAATGACCCATGGTGTAACTGGCAACACGTCTGATTTTGGTTCAGAAGAGTCTAGGTTCGAGCCCTAGTGGGTCAACAATATAAACCCTGATTGCTCAGGGTTTTTGTTTTTATTAGAGAATTATCACTGGCTCAACACCAATCTACCGCCGTATGAAAGAAGACCTAGAAAAAAAAAGCATTGAGAGTCTTGGGGAATTTGGTTTGATTAACCATCTAACAGCTGCTTTTAATGCTGCTAATTCATCTACAGTTTTTGGTGTAGGAGATGACTGCGCAGTCATAGAACGGGACGAATCTACCTTTACCCTGGTGTCATCTGATTTGTTCTTAGAGAATATTCATTTTGACCTGATGTATGTTCCGTTGAAGCAATTGGGATATAAAGCGATTTCTGCCAGTATTTCTGATGTGTATGCTATGAATGGCACGGCTGAGCAAGTTGTGGTAAACATTGGCTTGTCGAGTCGTTTCCCATTAGAGGCAATTGAAGAATTGTATGAAGGGATTCAAAAGGCTTGTGAACATTTTCAAGTTGACTTGGTGGGTGGAGACACTAGCAGTTCTTCAAAAGGACTAATGCTGTCAGTAACGGCGATTGGCAAGGTTGAAAAATCAAAAATTTCATATAGAAAAGGTGCTAAAACCAATGATATTATTATGGTTTCTGGGGATTTAGGCCGTCCATATTTGGGCTTGCAAATTTTGGAACGCGAGAAAAGTGTGTTTCTTGCAAATCCGAACATTCAACCAGAATTGGCACCATATGACCCCTTGATTAAAAAGCAATTAATGCCTGAGGCACGCAAGGATGTGATTTCCCTGTTGCAGCAGCTGGGTGTCGTGCCAAGTGCCATGATTGATATCTCAGACGGACTCGCTTCGGAATTAAAACATTTGTGCGCTGCTAGCAATTTAGGATGTATAATACACGAAGAAAAATTGCCTTATCATGAAGACACGATGTTGATTGCTTCAGAGTTTCATCTTTCTCCGCTTACCTGCGCAATGAACGGTGGAGAAGAGTATGAGTTGCTGTTTTCTGTTTCTCAGCAGGATTTTTTAACACTTAAAGGTAATCCGCATTTTACCCCGATCGGATATTTTACAGAAGAACATGGCCTTGCTCAACTAATGGACCAATCAGGGTCGATCCATGAAATAAAAGCACAGGGCTGGGCGCATTTTTAATGATAACTAGTCTATTCGCGGTAGCTTGATGCGGGTGCGCTGAATAACGGTCAGGGGATATGTGCCAAGGAGTTGTTGTTTGAATAATCCCGCCTCAATTTCGCTGCGATAATCACCCACCATAAAGTTGAAATATGGTGCTTCGAAACTAATATATGTCTCGATCTTCGGATACGTTGTAATAAATTTCAATCGAAGTGAGTCAATTAGTTTTTTATCGCTATCAAATGCCAATTGAATTCTGTATCCCGAAAGTTCATTTCGATAGTGTTTATTACTGTCGATACTTCGCTCAATGATTGGATCACTGTGCGGCGTGAGCTGCCCAATGACATTAATACTAAATATAAGTGGAAGTATAAGTATATGGCGATTGAGAAAACTACGATTTAACATAAGCCAAAGGTATTAACTTTCATCAACTTACAAGCAGCTACAGTTTTTTTCTTATTTAGAATGATTATAAATTAATTCTTGTCTGCTTTTTTTGTCATGAATGTGTCATGAAATTTCCCTATTCGTGTAAATTTGCATCGTGAAAAAGTGTTAAAATGCGCTTTTTAAAACGAGAATTTAGAAACTAGTTTCATGAAAATATCTAATATTCAACAAGTTACAATGGCGAAATCCTTCAGGTTGTTTGCTTTCTTGTGTGTTACCATTTTTGTTCAACACACCCTAAATGCGCAAGGCGAAGCGCTTTTTAAATCAAAATGTTCCAGTTGTCACCAAATTCACAAAAACGGTACAGGCCCAATGCTGAATGGTGCACGTCAACGATGGATTGATGCTGGAGAAGGGGATTTAATCACTAAATGGGTTCAAAACAATGCTGCATTGAGAGCAAGTGGTGCTTCAAAAAGAGCAGCAGCAGTTTTTAAGGAATATGGCGGTTCGCAAATGACAGTTTTTGCTGATTTGACGGATGATCAAGTGAATCAAATTTTAGATTACGCTGACGCGCAGCCTAAAGAAGATCCGGCAGCGGCCAAAGATGGTGCAGCAGATCCAAATGCACCAGTGGATGGTGAAGAGGAAGAGGGCGGATTAGGCTTTGTTTGGCTAATCTTAGCCGTGTTGTTTGTCTTAATTATTCTAAGTGTTGGTGGTGTTCGTCGTCAACTCAAAGTGGCAAGTACCGGTGATGAGAAATATAATGAACTAACCTATTGGGAAGAGTTTAAAGCAACGGCCTGGAAATACCGTGGTATTACCGGATTAGTTGGCTTGGTGTTGACAATAGCAGTGTTGGTGGTGGTTTTCAAAAGCTTGTATTCAATTAACGTGATGGAAAATTATCAACCCTCGCAGCCTGTTGCTTTCCCACACTCTCGACATGCCGGCGAGAATGGCATTGATTGTAAATATTGCCACAACTCGGTTACGAAGTCAAAGCATGCAGGATTACCAACTGTAAATGTGTGTATGAATTGCCACAAACAAATAAACGGTGAAGGGAAACCATTCGCCGGAGAAATTAAGAAGATTTATGCTGCTGCGGGTTGGGATACTAAATTTGGTCCTGCAGGCGGATACAGAAATACCAAAGGCAAGCCATTGGTTTGGAATAAAGTACACGTTTTACCTGATCACGTTTATTTTAATCACTCTCAGCACGTAGTGGTTGGTGGAGTTGATTGTAAGCAATGTCACGGTGATATGACACAAATGAAAGAAACCGCTAAGGTTCAACCAATCGAGGAGTTAAATAAAATCGAAGGTAATATTAAATTGACTAAAGCTACCCTAACGATGGGATGGTGTATCGAATGCCACGGAGCCAAAGAGGTTACCGTTGGTGACGGCAAAAATGCATATTATGACGAAATACATAGCCGTTTGAAGAAAAACAAAGCCCTATACAGAAAATATTTAACCAATGACGGCAAATTAACTGTCAATGAATTGGGTGGTTGGGAATGTGCTAAATGTCACTATTAATTTACTATAGCGAATAAAACAAGTTATGGAAGTAACAAAGAAATATTGGAAAGGAATTGAAGAGTTAAATCAAACTCCTGAATTTACAAAACATCGTGATAATGAGTTCCCATATCAGAACTCTGTTGAGCAATTTTTGGTAGATGAGCAATTAGCTGAATCTTCAACAGGCCGTCGAGATTTCCTTAAGTTTTTAGGGTTCTCAGTAGCGGCAGCAACGTTGGCTGCGTGTGAAGCACCAGTGACAAAAGCAGTACCTTACGTGAATAAACCTGAAGATGTAACACCAGGTGTTGCTACATGGTATGCATCTACGTATTACGACGGCATGTCATATGCTAGTATTCTCGTAAAAACTAGAGAAGCACGTCCTATTTTCATTAAAGGAAACAAAGATTTTGGTTTTACAAAAGGTGGAACAAACCCACAAATTATTGCATCCGTTTTAGGATTATATGATAGCGAAAGACTGAATGGTGTCCGTGCCAAAGGGGTTGATGCTAATGTTTCTGTTGATAAGGCGGATAAAGCGATTTTAACTGCGCTTAAAGGTGCTAAAGAAATCGTGTTATTAACGCCGACAGTAATCAGTCCTTCCTTGAACACAGCGATTTCAACGATGGCTTCGGCATATTCGGTGAATGGCGCCTCTAAGGTAAAAGTGGTTCAATATGATGCCATTTCTTATGGTGCAATTCGAAAAGCAAACGAATTGAATTTCGGAGCGGCTGTAATTCCTTCGTATGATTTCTCAAAGGCTAAAACCATTGTAAGCGTTGGTGCAGACTTTTTAAGCACGTGGCTGTTGGGTAATGAATATGCGGTTCAGTATGGTGTGAATAGACAGCCCGGAAAAGGCATGTCTAAGCATTATCAGTTTGAGTCGATTATGTCCATTACAGGTTCGAATGCCGATGGAAGAGCTCAGATTAAACCATCAGAATCAGCCAATGTATTAGCTTACATACTTAAAAGTCTTGGCGGTTCTACCTTAGTTTCAAGTGCATTATCTGTTGATGCGAAAAAAGTGGCTGACGCTGCAATTGCCGCGCTTAAGTCAAGCAAAAAAGAATCCTTAGTTGTCTGTGGATCTAATAACGAGGCTGAGCAGTTATTGACTAACGCAATTAATAATCAATTGAATGTTTACGGAACAACGATTGATTTAACGAATGATGTTAGACTTTTCCAATCGAATGACAAGGAGGCAAATCTGCTTTTTGATTCAATTATTGCTGGTAAAGGTCCTGATGTATTAATAAATCTAGGCGCCAATCCGGTTTATACCTCCTCAAAAGGTGATAAATTACGAAAAGGATTAGATGGTTTGAAAATGTATGTCTCTACATCGAGATATGCGGATGAAAGTGCATCGGTTTCAACATATATTGTTCCTGACCATCACCAATTAGAAGGTTGGAATGATTTTATGCCAAAAGCGAATCATTATGCAGTTGCTCAACCTACAATCCGTCCATTAGGTGATACCTATGCTGCGCTAGAATCTGTATTGGTTTGGGCGGGTGCAGCAACTCGTAATGGAAAAGATTCTACAGTTGCTTATGATGCGATAAAAGCAACGGCTTTAACCTTGGGTAACGTTGATTTTTCAATGTTAACGCACAACAGTTGTTCAACAATTAACACACCTGTTTCAACATTTGCTTACAAAGCTGTTGCCTCTACTGCAACAACTAAGGGTGGTGATTGGGAGGTTGTTTTTTATCAAAAAACAGGAATTCGCGACGGAGGTTTAGCAAGTAACCCGTGGTTACAAGAGCTCCCAGATCCAATTTCTAAGGTTACTTGGGATAACTACATTACCATGAATCCAGTTCAAATGGAAAAAATGGGATACGTTACTACTTATGACCAAGAACATGGCTTGAATATGGCTACTGTTACCGTGAATGGACAAAAAGTAACACTTCCGGTTTATCCTCAACCAGGACAAGCATTCAATACCGTTGGAATTGCGGTGGGATATGGACGCGGTGCAAACGGTGAAAAAATCGGCCGTGGTGCATATCAAACAAAGGAATATGGTGGCTATGAGTTAGACGATAAAGGAAATAGAAAAGCAATTGGAGTTAATGTATATCCGTGTATAGCCGCTGCGAATGGTTTGCCTTCATATGCGGCCAGCGCAACTATTGCTAAGTCTGAAGGTGAATACTTAATTGCAGCTACACAAATTCATCATACGGTGATGGGGCGTGATTCTATCGTAAGAGAAACTACCTTGTCAACCTTTTTGAAAGGAGATCGAGAAGAATTTAATCCGATTCATAAATTGCAGCGATTAAATGAGCATGGTCACCATGAAGAGGCTCCACTTGAAGAGTTTGACTTATGGAATGCGCATCCAATCGAGAAAGTTGGTCACCGATGGGGAATGACCATTGATTTATCCTCTTGTATTGGTTGTGGATCTTGTTTAGTTGCTTGTCAATCAGAAAATAACGTACCTGTTGTTGGTAAAGATGAGGTTAGACGAGGTCGTGAAATGCATTGGTTGAGAATCGATAGATATTATGCTTCAGCGGAAGAATCTACCATCGGTAAAAAAGCGAATGAGGATGATTTCAATTATACAGAAGCAGAAAAAGCTGCAGCGAATCCAGCGGTTGTCCACATGCCTTTGATGTGCCATCATTGTAATCATGCGCCATGTGAAACGGTTTGTCCAGTTGCCGCAACTACCCATAGCAATGAGGGCTTGAACCAAATGGCTTACAACCGATGCATCGGTACACGTTATTGTGCAAACAACTGCCCTTATAAGGTGCGCCGATTTAACTGGTTTAATTACCCTTCATATAAGAAATTTACAGAAGTAAATCCTGCGCAAGATGATTTAGGTCGTATGGTGCTTAATCCAGATGTTACGGTAAGGACTCGTGGGGTAATGGAGAAATGTTCATTCTGCGTTCAACGAATTCAAAGCACTAAACTTACGGCTAAAAAAGAGGCAAGACCAGTTAAAGATGGAGAATTAGCTACGGCTTGTTCTGAAGCTTGTCCTACAAATGCCATTATAGTTGGCGATTGGAATGACGATAACTCAGCCGTAAAAGCGAGTTCCTCAGACAATAGAGCATACCAAGCCTTAGAAGAGGTTGGTGTTAAACCGAACGTTTGGTATAAAGTAAAAGTTAGAAACTAAGATATTTACAGAAACTAAAAGCAAGAACAATGCAAAAGGAAGCAGCAATTAGGGAACCCCTAATCCTTGGGAATAAAACATATCACGACGTAACCGAAGATGTATGTCGTCCGATTGAAGGTAAAGCACCCAAAATGTGGTATATCTTATTTGCCATCGCATTAATCATTGGATTATATGGCGTTGGATCTATCTTATATCTACTTGGAACGGGTATTGGTGTTTGGGGATTGAACAAAACCATCGGTTGGGCTTGGGATATTACAAACTTCGTATGGTGGGTAGGTATTGGTCACGCAGGCACCTTGATTTCTGCGGTGTTATTGCTTTTCCGTCAGAAATGGAGAATGGCAATTAACCGATCTGCTGAGGCGATGACGATTTTTGCGGTATTCATGGCCGGCACTTTTCCTTTAATTCACATGGGGCGCTTGTGGGTAGGATATTGGGTTCTTCCAATTCCAAATCATTTTGGTTCCTTGTGGGTAAACTTTAATTCTCCCTTATTATGGGACGTGTTTGCGATTTCCACCTATTTATCTGTTTCTTTGGTGTTTTGGTATATCGGATTAATTCCAGATTTCGCAACCATTCGTGACCGCGCGAAAAAGCCGGTTGCAAAACGCATGTATTCCATTTTATCATTTGGTTGGTCGGGTAGAGCAAAACATTGGAATCGCTTTGAATTAGTTTCTTTAGTATTAGCGGGCTTAGCAACACCACTTGTATTCTCGGTTCACTCAATTGTATCTTTTGACTTTGCTACTTCAGTAATTCCTGGATGGCATACTACGATTTTCCCTCCGTATTTTGTAGCGGGTGCGGTATTCTCTGGATTCGCCATGGTACAAACCTTATTGCTTGTCATGCGGAAGGCGATGAACCTAGAAGCCTATATTCATACAAAGCACGTGGAATATATGAATATTGTAATTATGGTAACGGGTTCAATTGTTGGAACTGCATACATTACAGAACTTTTTATTTCATGGTATTCAGGCGTCGAGTATGAAGCATATGCATTTTTGAATCGTGCAACGGGTCCATATTGGTGGGCTTATTGGTCGATGATGACATGTAATGTGATTTCACCACAGCTTATGTGGATTAGAAAATTGAGAAGAAGTTTATTATTTACTTTCTTTATTTCAATTGTTGTGAATATCGGTATGTGGTTTGAGCGTTACGTAATTATTGTAACATCAATTCATCGAGATTACATTCCAGCTGCTTGGAGTATGCACTATCCGAGCCACATCGATATAGCAGTTTACATAGGTACCATTGGCTTGTTCTTTGTGTTTTTCTTGTTGTTCGCACGTTATTTCCCTGTGCTAGCATTGAATGAGGTAAAAACAATCCTTAAAGGATCGGGACAATCGTATAAAGAATCACCTGATTATCATAAACATCATTAATATCGGATTATGTCAGATAAAGTAATATATGCAATGTATGGAGACGACGAGGTGCTTAAATCAAGCGCTAAGAAGTTGGTCTCTGGAGGGGTTAAAATTTCGGAAGTTTACAGCCCGTTCCCAATTCACGGTATTGATCCAATTATAGGTGTTAAAGGAACACGCCTTGGAATTATGGCGTTCTTATATGGATTAACTGGATTGACACTAGCAACTATTGGAATGTATTATTTCATGGTAGTTGAATGGAAAATGAACATTGGTGGTAAACCTAATTTCTCTTATGTAGAGAATATTTTGGCGTTCATTCCGATTTCTTTTGAATTTACCGTGTTGTGTGCTGCGCATGGTATGGCAATAACTTACTTGTTGCTCAATAGAACTTTACCGGGTATGCCTGCACAAAACCCAGACCCGAGGACAACAGATGATAAATTTGTAATGGAAATTAGGTTGTCCGATAACCATGGTGTTTCAGAAGAGAAGTTGGATGAGTTGTTAAAAGACACTGGATTTGTTGAGTTAGATAAGAAAATAATCGAATAAGAATTAAGGAGAATAATGAAAAAGTCCTTTTTGAAAATAGTTGGAACTGTAGCCGTAAGTGTACTCGTTTTGAGTTCCTGTACATCCAATGCAGATAGCCCGGGTCTAGAATATATGCCCGACATGTATCGTTCACCAGCGATTGAAGCCTATGTTGATTATGGCGAAGTTCGTGGTCGTATCGATGAATCAAAGAAAACCCGCTTAACGGCAATGGCACCTCCAGCATTTACTATCCCATATTTTGGTACAGATAGCATAGAGGTTAAATTAATGATGCCATACACTCGCTTGGCGAATGAGTCATTTAAGGCTAGCCACGGAATGTACAGTGATCAACTCACGCGAGAAGATCATTACGCGGCTGCGGCAGCGGACAAGAACATGTTGATGCTCAATGCCGGAAATGCAGAAGCAATTTTAGGAAAAGGAAAGGAATTGTTTACTGCGATGTGTCAACACTGTCACGGAGAGAAAGGGGATGGTAACGGCCCAATGGTTACTTCCGGGGCGTACTCAGGTGTGCCTAATTATGCAGAACGAGCGGCTTTATCTGATGGCCAAATGTTTTATTCGATATATTATGGAAAAGGCATGATGGGAGCTCACCGTTCCTTATTGAATAAAAAGGAAATTTGGACAGTAATTCATTACGTCAGAACCCTCCAATCAGCTGATTACGGGAAGTTTAATGCGGATGGTACAACAGCTGTCAAGGATACAACAAAACAAAACTAAGACCATGGAATTTACAATTACTAAAAAAGCGAAAAACACAGCCTTCGGACTGATTGGGGTTGGAGCCTTATTAGCCATTGTTGGAATTATTAGCAACATTGGTGAAGCACATTTTGTCACTCGCCTTATGACGAATGGTTTAATAAATGCCTTTTTCTTTTTTGCAATTGGCTTAGGCGCGTTGTTTTTTCTAGCCTTAAACTACGCTACTGAAGCTGGTTGGTATGCAGTAGTAAAGCGTGTAATTGAATCCGTAGCTCTTTATTTGCCTTATGGTATTGGAATATTTGGGGTTGTTTTATTAACCATTTCATTTATGAAAGGTGCACACATCTACACATGGATGGATTCTCATACCGTGGCTGAGGACAAGCTAATTCAAGGGAAGTCACCATACTTAAATCTTGCATTCTTTTGGATTCGTACTTTAGTATACTTCGCGGTGTATTTATTGTTCTTGCGCGGATTTAGAAAGCGTTCATTGTTGGAGGATCAAGTAGGCGGAACAGAAATCCATTTTACAAACTATAGAAAAGGAGCCACCTTCTTAGTGTTTTTCGCGGTGTTTAGTTCAACATCTGCATGGGATTGGTTAATGTCTATTGATGTGCACTGGTATAGCACCTTATTTGGATGGTATACCTTCGCAGGAATGTGGGTTTCAGCTATGGTAGTTATTGTATTAACTACGATTTATTTAAAGAAGCTAGGTTACTTAGAGAATGTAAATGATTCGCATATCCATGATATAGGCAAATGGATTTTTGCTATTTCTTTCCTTTGGTCATATTTATGGTTCTCACAGTATATGCTAATTTGGTATGCAAACATCGGAGAAGAGGTCGTTTATTATGTGATGCGTACAGAAAACTATAAGTATTTGTATTTTGGTATGTTCTTTATAAACTTCGTTTTTCCGATGTTGATTTTAATGTCAAGAGATGCGAAACGAGATGCCGGAGTACTAATGTTTGTTGGGTTGGTGATTTTAATTGGACATTGGCTTGATGTTTATATTATGGTATCCGGAGGGTCACTTGGCGCAAATTGGCATATTGGTATGTTAGAAATAGGCTTACCCGTTATGATGGCAGGAATATTTATTTTGATTTTGTTAAAGAATCTATCGAAAGCCCCATTAACGCCGGTGAATCACCCGTTTTTGGATGAGAGTATACATCATGAATTTTAATGAAAATTAGCGGAAGAAATGGAAAATAAATTGATAATGATCTTGATTGTGGTAATAGGAGCTATTGCCATATCACAGCTTGTTCGGGTTTATGAATTAACGGCAAAGTTGAGAAAACAGGGTGAACATGAAATTCCAACACGTGATAATTACTTGAATTCTAAGTTGATGCTCGCCTTTATGGTATTTCAGTTTGGCGGGTTCATCTACTTGATGATGAAGTACGGTTGGACCGGCAGAGGTCCTGCCGCATCGGTTCAAGGAGAGGCAACAGATTGGTTGTTGAATTTGAATTTTGTTATTATTATAGCAATCTTCTTCTTTACTAACTTTTTGTTATTCTATTTCTCTTATAAGTACGTAAAGAAACCAGGAGTTAAGGCATACTATTATCCGCACAACAATAAATTAGAAATGTTATGGACGGTGGTACCGGCTGCAGTTCTTGCGGTGATAATTATTTTAGGGTTAAGAACTTGGAATGAAGTTACTTCCGCCTCTCCAAAAGATGCTATCCAGGTTGAGCTTTATTCTAAACAATTTGATTGGACTGCGCGTTACGCAGGAGGAGATAACACCTTAGGTAAAACTGATTATAAATTGATTCTCGGAAACAACGAATTAGGACTAATGACAGCGGCGACAATAGATTCATCTATATTGGCTATGCGTCAAGGAGCAGGAGGGATTTTAGACATTAAAAAGTTGCTAAATAACCGGGACACGGTATTAACCGACTCATTAACCGCGGTTCTTAGAAAGGATTTAGGAAGTAAAGAGCGTTTATTGCGGTTGTTAACACAAATGAAATCTACACACAATGCCTCTCTAGATAAGCATGCATATGATGATATTATTCAAAAAGACACTCTTTATTTGTGTGTAAATAAACCATACGAGTTTTCTCTTCGCTCAAAAGATGTTATACATTCCGCATATTTCCCACATTTTAGAGCCCAAATGAATACTGTTCCAGGATATGGAACGCGTTTGAAGTTTACGCCAAATAAAACCACGGAGGAGATGCGAACCATTAAGAACCTCCCAACGTTTAATTATGTGTTAATGTGTAATAAAATTTGCGGGGGAGCGCATTACAAAATGAAGTTAATGGTAGTCGTATTAGATGAGGCAGCGTATAATGCATGGATGAAAGGAAGGGCAGCCAAAAACTTTAAGGCCACCTATTTTCCTGCGCCAGCAGCTCCAGCAGCAACCGCTACTCCTGCAAAGGATACCGTTAATACAGCAATGAATTAATTAATAAAGATTTAAACTCAATAAACATGGCTTCAGCAGCACACGATGTACATTCTCATGATCACCATGATCATCATCATGAAGAAAGTTTTGTTTCAAAATATATTTTTAGCCAAGACCATAAAATGATTGGTAAGCAGTTCTTAATAACTGCTGTTTTTATGGGATTAGTAGCTATGCTCTTGTCTATTTTATTTAGAATTCAATTGGCATGGCCAGGAGAAAGTTCAGACTTTTTGAATTTCTTTTTAGGAGATCAATGGGCCCCTGAAGGCGTACTGAAAGAAGACATGTATCTTGGATTGGTTACGATACATGGAACCATTATGGTGTTTTTCCTCCTAACCGGCGGACTTTCTGGAACCTTTTCCAACATTCTAATTCCTTTGCAGTTGGGAGCTCGTGACATGGCTTCTGGATTCTTGAATATGTTGTCCTATTGGTTTTTCCTATTGTCTTCTTTAATTATGTTCCTTTCATTATTTGTAATGAATGGATCCATTTTTGGCATTGATTTTCCAGGGGATTGGGGAACTATTGGTAATGGTCCCGCGATGGCAGGGTGGACAGTATACCCACCTTTATCTGCCTTACCGCAAGCAGTTTCAGGATCTGGATTCGGAATGACTTTGTGGTTGGTTTCTATGGCTATATTTATTGCTGGTTCCTTGATCGGAAGTTTGAACTATATCGTAACCGTATTGAATTTACGTACTACCGGAATGACGATGACAAGAATGCCGTTAACAATTTGGGCGTTTTTCGTTACAGCAATTCTAGGGGTATTATCTTTCCCTGTTTTATTATCAGCGGCATTGTTACTTATTATGGACCGTATGGCAGGTACAAGCTTTTATTTGTCTGATATTATGGTTGGTAGCGAAATGCTAACGAACCACGGTGGTTCACCGCTTTTATTCCAACATTTATTCTGGTTCCTAGGTCACCCTGAAGTATACATTGTATTATTACCAGCGCTTGGCTTGTCTTCCGAGATTATCGCAACGAATGCAAGAAAACCGATTTTTGGGTATAAAGCGATGATTGGGTCAATTCTGGCTATTGGTTTCCTATCCTTTATTGTGTGGGGTCACCATATGTTTATAACGGGGATGAATCCATTTTTAGGAAGTGTGTTTGTATTTACAACCTTATTGATTGCAATTCCTTCTGCAGTTAAAGTGTTTAACTATATCACTACCTTGTGGAGAGGTTCAATAGTTTATACTCCAGCCATGTTGTTTGCGATTGCCTTGGTTTCAACCTTTATTACCGGTGGTGTAACAGGGATTATCTTGGCAGATTCCGCGTTAGATATTGCAATACATGACACTTACTTTGTTGTGGCCCATTTCCATATTGTAATGGGTATGTCTGCGGTATTTGGAATGTTTGCAGGTGTTTACCATTGGTTCCCTAAGATGTATGGTCGAATGATGAATAATCGAATGGGTTATGCGCATTTTTGGATAACCATTGTTGGCGCCTATGGCGTATTCTTCCCGATGCACTTTGTTGGACTGGCTGGTGCACCAAGACGTTATTATGATTATTCAGTTTATGGTGAATTTGACACCGAATCATTCAATATGATTATGGACTTAAATGTTGTAATAACTGTTTTCGCAATTATTGCCGCGTTGGGTCAGTTAATCTTCTTATTTAATTTCTTCTACAGCATTTACAGAGGTCCAGCAGCACCACAAAACCCTTGGAAATCTAACACGCTTGAATGGACTACTCCAGTTGAACACATGCATGGAAACTGGCCAGGATCTTTGCCAGTGGTTCATCGTTGGCCGTATGATTATTCTAAGCCAGGTGCGGCGGATGATTTTATTCCTCAGGATGTTCCTCTTGCTGAAGGAGAGGTGGAACATTAATAGATTTTATAAAGCCCCGAAAGGGGCTTTTTTATGGCTCAATCTGTTCGATTTCAGGAGCCACTAATTCCAACTCGTCATAATAAGCTTTTCCAAATGCTCTTATTAATGGCTCTTTAAGAAATTTATAAACGGGCACATTGAGTTTTTCCCCACAGGAACATGCCGATTCACAAATCTTCCATTCGTCAAATTGCAAGGCCTTAAAATCGTTGTATTGTTTAACCCGAATTGGATAGAGCGAACAAGATATAGGCTTAATGTTTTCAATTTTTCCTGCGCGTTGCGCTGCTTCGATTGCACACAAGGCCGTTTGGTTTGCATCAAAAAAAACAAACGCACACTCCTTACCGTCTACTAACATGGTAACTGGTTCGTGCTCTTGGTCTAAATAGGACACCCCATTTTTAGTTACTGCGTCAATGCCTTCTTTCCGCATAAAAGGTATAATATCCGTTAAATGGTTTTCAATTTGAGACACCTCTTCGGTTGTTAGCGGTGCGCCCGCATCCCCTTCAATACAACATGCTCCTTTACATGCAGCAAGATCACATACAAATTTTCGCTTGAAAATCTCAGCGGAGACAATAGTATCATTTAACTCAATTAGCATGTCCCAAAATTAGTAGGAATTTTTTGTATTTGGTAGTTACGGAGTTTTACCCTATCTTTGCAATAGGATAAACGATAATGAGGGGACGAAAGTCCCCTCTTTTTTTACAATGATTGACAAGAATTTAGTATTAAGCTTAGCTGAAGAACGCATTCAAGAATTGAACAGGGGTCTCTTTATTGTGGATTTGACAATTTCCACTCGTAATGTAATTAATATTGAATTAGATCGAGAAGGAGGAGGCGTTTCTATAGAGGATTGTATTTCCGTTTCTAGGAATGTTGAGCATAATTTAGATCGTGAATCTGTTGACTTTGAGTTAAATGTTTCTTCTGCCGGTATGGACCGGCCTTTACGTCATGAAAAACAGTTCATTAAAAACACAGGACGCCTTCTTACCTTTCTCAAAACGGATGGTGTACAGGTTGAAGGGGTCTTAAAATCGTTCAATACGGACGGGTTTTTAGTGACTGTTGAACGGAAGATTAAAAATGAAAAAAATAAAAATGTAAGCATTCAGGAAGATATTTCTCTTTCCAAAAATGAAATTAAAGAAATAAAACGTGTAATATCCTTTAAATAAAAACAAATGAATAGTATTGATTTAGTTGAATCCTTTTCCGAGTTTAAAGAGCTTAAGAACATTGACAAGCAAACCATGCAGCATGTGCTTGAAGATGTATTTCGAGCCATGTTGAAAAAGAAATTCAATACCGATGAGCATATTGATGTGATTGTAAACATTGAAAAAGGTGATGTTCAGATTTTCTTAAACAAAGAAATTGTTGATGATGGTGAAGTGGAAGATCCAAATACAGAAATCGCCTATTCTGATGCCATTAAAATTGAACCGGACTTTGAAATTGGTGAGGAAGTAACTGAAGAATTCAAGTTTATGGATTTCGGTAGAAGAAACGTACTTTCACTTAGACAAAATTTAATTTCTCGAATTCTTGAACTAGAGAAAGATCATTTATACAAGAAATACAAAGAGCGTGTCGGTGAAATCGTTACGGGTGAAGTATATCAAGTTTGGAAGAAAGAAATTTTGGTTATGGACGATGACCATAACGAACTTATTTTGCCTAAATCTGAGCAAATCCCATCGGATTTCTTTAAAAAAGGAGAAACCGTTCGTGCGGTAGTTGCTAAAGTAGATATGCGAAACAGTACACCGGTGATTATCCTTTCAAGAACTGCTCCTGAGTTTTTAGAAAGGCTATTTGAGTTGGAAGTACCTGAGGTGTTTGATGGATTAATTACGATTAAAAAAATTGTGCGTGAACCAGGAGAGCGCGCTAAAGTTGCGGTTGAATCTTATGATGATCGCATTGATCCAGTGGGTGCATGTGTTGGAATGAAAGGAAGCAGAATTCATGGTATTGTTCGTGAACTCAGAAATGAAAACATTGATGTAATCAATTATACATCGAACAATCAATTATTGATTCAACGCGCCTTGTCACCGGCAAAAATCACATCAATGGAAATTGATGAAGAAGAGAAACGTGTAAAGGTGTTCTTAAAACCAGATCAAGTATCGTTAGCGATCGGTCGCGGCGGGAACAACATTAAACTAGCTGGCAAATTAGCGGGTTATGAAATAGATGTTTATCGAGATGGTGAAGTTGATGTTGAGGACGTGGATTTAGAAGAATTTGCAGACGAAATCGACGGGTGGATTATTGATGAATTAAAAACAATTGGTTGTGATACTGCGAAGTCAGTATTAGAAATGAGTGTTGATGAATTAGTAAAACGCACCGATTTAGAAAAAGAAACAATCGAAGAAGTATTCAAAATATTGAATGCGGAATTTGAATAACTTTGAAATACAATAGGGAATAATATTATGGCAGGGAAACCCATTCGTTTAGGAAAAGCAGCAAGTGAATTGAATGTTGGATTACCAACGTTAGTGGAATTTTTAGGGTCTAAAG
>Ga0315907_10000489_pt1 | contig 57223 bp, 51 predicted proteins | sample LakEriMetagenome_3_FD_203525 | JGI IMG/M metagenome (GOLD analysis project Ga0315907, IMG submission 203525) | Freshwater fungal communities from buoy surface, Lake Erie, Ohio, United States - Buoy 12 MA123 | ecosystem: Environmental > Aquatic > Freshwater > Lake > Lake biofilm | place: USA... | reverse complement strand
ATCGGCTGAGCCTCGATGTCGACGCGCTGACGCCCTTGGGCTGAAGGTTCGAAAGGCCGGACATGCATCGCACATCCATCCCTTCAACCCAACCGTTTAAGCCGAGCCGAGCCCTACCGAGTGTGGTGGATGCACGCGCGCTGGCCGCGCTGCGACTGCCACGCCTGATTTACGATTTCATAGACGGCGGAGCAGGGGAGGAGCGCGGTCTGGCCCGCAGCACATCTGACCTGGGCGACATCCTGCTGCAGCCCCGCAGCCTGGCTGAGGTGAAGACCATCTCGCTCCAGGCGTCGCTGATGGGCCAAACGTGGGATCTTCCCTTCGGCATTGCGCCAATGGGCATGTGTGATTTGGCATGGCCGGGCGCCGACCACAGCCTGGCCGAGCTGTGTCAGCGCAACGCCATACCGCTGGGTGTGTCCACCGCCTCGTCGACTTCCTTGGAGGAGCTGTTGCAACGCAGCGGCGGCAATGCTTGGTTCCAGCTCTATGTCACCGGCAGCGTGGACGATGCTTTGGCGCTGGTAGACCGAGCGACTGGTGCGGGCTACGAAACGCTGATCCTCACCGTTGACGTCCCGCGCATTGGGAAGCGCCCGCGCGACATCCGAAATGGTTTCCAGACGCCCTTTCACATGACCCCTAGGCATTTTTTAGACTTTGCAACGCACCCGCGCTGGTCGCTGGGCACATTGGCCAGCGGCATGCCGCGGATGGCCAATTTCACGGGTGCTCATGCGAAGGGGTACGACCGCAATGCGCCACGATCCGGAGCGGACTGGGCGTTTCTGCAAAGACTGCGCGAGCGCTGGCGTGGCAAACTGATTGTTAAAGGTGTCTTGTCCGTCGAAGATGCGCTCAGCATCAGGTCGCTTGGCGCCGATGCGGTGTACATCTCCAGCCATGGAGGCCGTCAACTCGACAGTTCTCCGTCGTCCATCGCGGTGTTGCCTGCCATCCGGCAGGCCCTAGGCCCCGACTATCCGCTGATTTTCGACAGCGGTATCCGATCTGGCGAGGACATCGTGAAAGCCAAGGCGCTGGGTGCAGACCTGGTGATGGTGGGGCGTCCTTTTTTGTATGCCCTAGCGGCGGTCGGTCGCGGTGGAGCACAGCGGCTGCTGGATTCCCTGAGGGCCGAGGTCGAGACTGCATTGGCGCAGATTGGCGTCGCCTCCATGCAGGCGGTCACTTCGTCGTGCATATACCAGCGCACCGAACCACTGATGCAAGACATGAAGCCCGTATTGCAACCACCGCCAAGGCCCGCGCCATGAACACCATCCCAGAGCTTCGAGCGATCCTGAAGGATTGCCGCACCCTGGCCGTCGTTGGCCTGTCCGCTGAGTGGCACCGGCCCAGCTTTTTTGCCGCCAAGTACATGCAGTCCCATGGCTACCGTGTCGTCCCTGTGAATCCGCGGTATGCGGCCAGTGGAACAGAAATCCTCGGTGAGCCTTGTTATGCCACGCTCGGGGACATCCCTTTTCCGGTCGATATGGTCGATGTGTTTCGGCGTTCCGAGGATGTGTTGCCAATCGCCCAGGAGGCGGTGCGAATCGGAGTGCGTTGCCTTTGGCAGCAGATCGGCGTCCAGAACCAGCAGGCGGACCAACTGGCACGCCGCCATGGCCTGCTGACGGTGATGGACCGCTGCGTGAAGATAGAACATGCTCGGCTCTTTGGCGGCCTTCACTGGATCGGTGTCAACACGGCCATCATTTCGGCCAAGCGGCCTGTCTGAAACGATCAAGGACACACCCATGGCCGATCGCATTTTTCAGCCCGAAACCCTCGCCATTCATGCCGGTCAGATTCCCGATCGCGAAACCGGCGCCCGGGCGCTGCCCATTTACCAGACCACCAGTTTCGTTTTCGACAGTGCCGACCATGCGGCGAGCCTGTTCAACTTGCAGACCTTCGGTAATGTGTATTCGCGCCTATCCAACCCCACCGTAGCCGCACTGGAAGAACGTGTCGCGGCACTCGAAGGTGGTCGGGCTGGTCTGGCCTCGGCCAGCGGGATGGCGGCTGAAGCCATGGCGCTGATGACCATACTGCAACAAGGCGACCATGTGGTCGCTGCCGGCGCCCTGTATGGCGGCACGGTGACCCTATTGGCAGTCAACCTGCAACGCTTCGGCATTGAGACCAGTTTTGTCGATGCCACCAGCCCTGAGGCCTTCGCAGCAGCCATGCGTCCCAACACCCGAGCCGTATTTGCCGAGAGCCTGGGCAACCCGAGCCTGACCGTGCTCGATATCGCAGCAGTGGCAGACGTGGCCCATGCCCACGGAGTTCCGCTGATCGTCGACAACACGGTGCCCTCACCCTTCCTGTGCAATCCACTTGCTTGGGGTGCCGATATCGTGGTGCATTCGGCCACGAAGTATCTGGGTGGCCACGGCACCACGCTGGCTGGCGTGCTGGTCGAAGGCGGCAAATTCCCCTGGGACAACGGCAAGTTTCCGGGTATGACCGATCCCTCTCCGGGCTACCACGGCGTGAAGTTCCATGAGACCTTCGGCGACTTTGCCTACAGCATGCGGGCACGCGTGGAGGTATTGCGAGTCTACGGCTCTACCCTCTCTGCCATGGCCGCTTGGCAGATCCTGCAGGGCACGGAGACCCTGCACGTGCGCATGGAACGCCATTGCAGCAACGCGCGCAAGGTGGCCCAGTTTCTCAAGGACGACCCGCGATGCAGCTGGGTCAACTATCCTGGCCTGGCAGACCACCCCCATTACGACCTGACGTGCAAGCAGATGCGCCAAGTGGATGGCGCACCGGGGGCTTCCGGTCTGTTGGCATTTGGCGTTAAGGGTGGGTTGGAAGCCGGCGTACGCTTCATCGAATCTGCCCAAGTGATGAGTCACCTGGCCAACATCGGTGATACCCGCACGCTGATCATCCATCCGGCCTCCACCACCCACCGTCAGCTGGAGCCCGACCAGCAGGTTCAGGCCGGCGTATTGCCCGATATGGTGCGGATGTCGGTCGGTATTGAGCATATCGACGACATTCTTTGGGATATTGACCAGGCGCTGGCTGCAGCGAGCAAAGCCTGAAGCGGTGGCACCACGACCGGACCAATCCACTTGCGAGACCTTGCGCCATGACCACCATCGACGATAGCCCCGTCCTGCTCAGCCACTGTGATGCCCGCGGTGTACATACTTTGACCCTGAACCGCCCGGCCGCCTTCAACGCGCTCTCGGAGACCTTGTTGGCCGCGTTGCGCGCCGAGTTGGCACACATCGCCAGCGACGAGCGGGTGCGCGTGGTGGTGCTCGCCGCCGAGGGAAAGGCTTTTTGCGCTGGCCACGACTTGAAACAGATGCGCAGCAAGCCTGCACAGTCCTATTACCAAAATCTGTTCGACCAATGCGGCCAAGTGATGCTGGCGATCCAGCAGCTGCCAGTACCGGTGCTGGCGCGCGTTCAGGGTATGGCCACCGCAGCAGGTTGCCAACTGGTGGCACAGTGCGATATGGCTGTGGCGGCCACCGATGCGCGCTTCGCGGTCAGCGGCATCAAGCTCGGCTTGTTCTGCTCCACGCCCAGCGTTGCTTTGTCCCGCAACTTGGGGCGCAAGGATGCTTTCGAGATGCTGTTCACGGGTGACTTCATCAGCGCCCACGAGGCCAAGGAGCGCGGGCTGATCAACCGTGTTGTCGAGCAGGCGGCGCTGAATGCAGAGGTTGAACGCCTGGTGGTCAGTATCTTGGCCAAACCACGGGTCGCTGTTGCCATGGGCAAGGCGCTCTTCTACCGCCAGATGGAACAGGGCATAGTTGCGGCCTATACCGACGCCGCTCAGACCATGGCCTGCAACATGATGGATGAATCGGCGCTGGAGGGTGTGCAGGCCTTCATCGAAAAGCGGCCACCCCAGTGGTAACTCGTTGCTGCAAATGGTTGCGGCGTATCGAACGCGGCACTCCAGCGTAGCTTAAACCGATCCTGAAGCGCATGGCCACTGCAAGATCCTTTGCATCATCAGTAAGGCCGAGGTGGCGTCGGGGTCAACAGTCCGAATCGGCCTCAATGGTGTCCAGAAATACACCTCGTACACCGTCACATGCCGTAACGGTCTAGTTCGATTCCCAAAGCTTGAATCGAAAATGGGTGTAAATGCAATTACACGTTTTGTTACACGATGCTTTTGATCGGTCGCTAAGCTGCATAAAACATGGGTTTTTGACAATCTGCCTACGTTTTACTTTGTGCTGTCAGCGTAATACACACCAGCCCTACGCTGTCCCAACTCTGCACATGCGTGACGCAAATCATGGTCATGCCTTCCTTGGCCAGTGTCACCAGCAAACTCAAGCCGAGCAAGTCATCAACATCGGGCGTGAATGCCCCCGTTTGCTGATGGCGCGTGGTGCAAGGGTTGATGCGGTCTTAGAGGTTGAACAGCCGTCCAGTGGCAGCATCAAAGGCCAGGCAGCTCGTAGTCGGCCAATTGCTCGCGCAAACGGGTCTTGAGCATCTTGCCGGTGCCGCCCAAAGGAATGACCTCAACAAAGACCACATCGTCCGGAATCTGCCATTTGGCGGTCTTGCCTTCGTAGAAGGCCAACAGCGCTTCACGCGTGAGCTCGGCCCCGGGCTTCTTGACCACGCAAACAATCGGCCGCTCATCCCATTTGGGGTGGCGCATGCCTATGCAAGCGGCCATGGCCACTGCCGGGTGGGCCATGGCGATGTTTTCCACGTCGATCGAGCTGATCCACTCGCCGCCGGACTTGATCACGTCCTTGCTGCGGTCGGTGATTTGCATAAAGCCATCGGCGTCGATCGTGGCCACATCGCCTGTGGGGAACCAGCCGTCCACCAAGGGGTTGCCGCCTTCTTGCTTGTAGTAGGACGCGATCACCCACGGGCCTTTGACCAGCAGGTCACCCGCCGCCTTGCCGTCGTGTGGCAACTCTTGACCTTGCGGATCCACGATTTTCATGTCGATGCCGAAAAGGCAGCGGCCTTGCTTCATACGCAGCTTCATCTGTTGCTCGGCGGGCAAGCTCAGGTGCTTGTTTTTCAGGGTGCACACCGTGCCCAGGGGGCTGAGCTCGGTCATGCCCCAGGCATGCAAAACGTCCACGTTGAAGTCCTGCCGGAAGGCTTCGATCATGGCAGGCGGGCATGCCGAGCCTCCGATCACCGTGCGGTTGAGCTGGCTGAACTTCAGCCTCGCAGGCTTCATGTGGCCCAGCAGCATCTGCCACACGGTGGGCACACCCGCAGCAAAGGTCACGCCTTCAGCTTCGATCAGTTCGTACACCGACTTGCCGTCGAGTGCCGGCCCGGGGAATACCAGTTTGGCCCCCGCCATGGCCGCGCTGTAAGGAATGCCCCAGGCGTTGACGTGGAACATGGGCACCACGGGCAAGATCGAATCTCGAGCTGATATGCACATGGAATCGGGCAAGGCGGCGGCATAAGCGTGCAGCACGGTGGAGCGGTGGCTGTACAAAGCGCCTTTGGGGTTACCCGTGGTGCCACTGGTGTAGCACAGGCTGCAGGCCGTGTTTTCATTTAAAGCAGGCCAAGCGTAGGTGCTGGGCTGTTGGCCCATCCAGGCCTCGTAGCTCATCAGGTTCGGGATGCCAGTGCCCTCGGGCAGTTTGTCCGCGTCGCACAAGGCCACATAGTGTGTGATGGTTTTGCAATGGGCCTTTAGTGCCTGCACCAAGGGCAAAAACGTCATGTCAAAGCAAAGCAACCGGTCTTCGGCATGGTTGGCGATCCAGGCCAGCTGCTCGGGGTGCAGACGCGGGTTCATGGTGTGCAGCACGCGGCCAGAGCCGCTCACACCAAAGTACAGCTCCAAATGGCGGTAACCGTTCCAGGCCAAGGTGGCGATGCGCGCGCCTTGCGGCACCTGCTGGGCATCGAGTGCGTTGGCCACTTGGCGTGAGCGGCGGGCCACATCGGCCCAGGCGTAACGGTGGACATCTCCCTCCACGCGGCGCGAAACAATTTCGCTGTCGCCGTGGTGTTTTTCTGCAAACTCGATCAGTGAAGAAATCAGCAGTGGCTGCTGTTGCATCAATCCCAGCATGGGGTGCTCCTGTCAGGTCGAAGGTTTTTAGTCCATACATTTTGCACCCGAGTTCGGTCGAATATCCTTAAAAAAATAACCCCGCTCGTACCCTATTGGCTGACCTTGAACGAAGAAAGTTGTTCTCATTCAAAATTGGATCTGTTTTTAAACGCAGGTCACACGGGCATCACAGACAATGTTCTCCTGACCACCAAAGGATTGCAATGGCTGAGAAACTCCATCAACTTGACCCACTCAACAAAACCATGGGCCTTGTGCGTGTCGTCATGCTTGACCCAGCAGGTAAAGCGACCTTGGAATACAAAGCCACGCTGGCCTTGTGTCACTCGGGTGGAGTCGTGCAAGGTGGCTTCATCACAGGGTGGATCGACGCGGCGATGGCCCACGCGGCCATTGCCAAGAACGGAAACGGGATCGTGCCCATGACCCTTGAAATCAAGGTTAGTTTCTTTGCCCCTACACGGCCGGGTTTGGTGATCGCCGAGGGTTGGGTCGAACGGCACGGTAAGCGGAACTGTTTTTATGAGGGGCACCTAAAGGCGCTGGACGGTACGGTGCTGGCAAAGGCCACCAGTACGATCTTGTTGATGGATCGAGCAAAAGTCGAGGCATCGGCAAAGGTGGCCATAGCGTGAGCTGTATCTAGCCAATTAAGCAGAATTTTTATTATGGGAAAAACAGGCAGTACGGTCAGCCCAAGTAACTGGGCAGCCAAGTAGCCAAAGCAGGGAAGACGATCAATAGCGCCACCAAGAACATCGAGCACATGATGTAGGGGATGGCGGCCAAGTAGATTTCACGCATGGTGGTGCCTGCTGGCGCCACGCCTTTCATCACGAACAACAGCAAGCCCAGTGGGGGGGTGGAGAAGCTGATCTCCAAGGCCAAGAGCACCACGATGCCGAACCAGATCAAATCAAAACCCAAGGATTGGGCCAAGGGAAAGAAAAATGGCACGGTGAGCATCATGATGGAGATCTGCTCCATGAAGGTACCCAAAACCAGCAAGACCATGAAGATGGCCAGCAGCATATAAATGGGAGAAGTAGTCCGACAGCGTTTTTTTCGTGGCCCGCGCAACCAGCACACCCACCAAATTGGTCTCGCCCGTGCTGTAAAGCCAGCGGGTTCCAGCAGGCACGGCACGCGGCAACTGGCGCAGGTAACTCACCACCGCGTCCTCGCCGCCCTTGGGCTTGTGGTTGTTGAACTGGGTCACATCGGATTTCGGGTCGTCGTAGTCTTCGTTCCAGGCCACACCCGAGGTCATGGTGAGCAACTGGCGGATGCTGACTTCGTCGTAGGCCGAACCCTTCATTTCGACGATGTAATCGCTGACCTTGTCGTCCATGCTCTGGATGTGGCCATCGCGCACGGCCATGCCCACCAAGGTCGAGGTCAACGACTTGGCCACAGAAAAACTGGTCCAACGGCCTTCGCTGTCAAAGTCGAGCCCGTAGCGCTCGAGCCGCACCTGGCCGTTGTGCAGCACCATGAGCGCCGCACTGCGCTGCCCTTGCATGTACGCGTCGATGTCCAGAGGCAGCGCCAGCGGCGCGCCGGGGGGCAAAGCAGACGCTGTGTCACCCGCAGGCACCACGCGGTGCTTGGCCAAAAATGGCAAACGGTCCAACGCCCGAAATGCCGCATCGCGCTGCGATGTGCTCCAAAACAGCAGGTCGGTGTTGGTGGGGAAAGCAGCCAAGAAACCCCGCGTTTCCTTGTCCAAACTTTGCCAGCCCAAGGCACCCGCGCCAACGATGGCGGTCAGACCGACCAGTGCAATTTTTTTAACTTCATGGCGGGTAGCTCCTGGCTTGTTCAGGCCGACAACTTGGCGCTGGCCAGGCGGTTCAGGCTGACGCCCTGTTCGGCAGCCAACAGTGCCAGATTGCGGTGAACAAGCGGCGGAATGCGGACACGGAACTCACCGCTGTAGCTTTTGACGGCCAACGCCACGGGGACGGGTTCGCCATTTGACAGCATGTCGGCGACGACATCGCCCACCAACTTTTGGATGCCTTTGAGCGCAGCTTCGGGCGTTTTTGCCAACCAGCTCAGGGAAGCAAACTCGGTGCACAAGCCCACATGCTCGCCATCTTCTGGCGACCATGTCACGCGGTAGGTGTAGTGTTGAATGTTCATGATGGACTGCCTAATTTTTCGATTGCCTGGCCAAGGCGTCTTGATAACCAGGGTGCCATTATTGACAACACGCGTCAACCAAGAATTAGACCCATTGATCCGGCCCAATGAAGCCTAAAGGGCCCATGCGGGTATCGCCCACGCGGATATTGCTGTCTCTGTGAGCCCACCTTGACAGCCCTGTGCCCCTGCATCTGAAACAAAACGAAAAAAAACGATACCGCGCCGACACCCAGTGTGGGCCCTCAGTCGGCACCATCACGGTCATGTTCAACAGCTTCCTGAAAGGGGCAACACCATGAAAACTTGGATCAAACGCAGTCTCATTGGCCTCACCGCCGTCACCATCGTGCTCACTGGCTTGACCGCTTGTGGCTCGCGCGGCGACCATGCCCGCGGCTGGAGCGACGATCGCATCACCGAAATGCGCGGCAAAACCATCGAAAAGATCAGCGACAAGCTCGAACTCAACACCGACCAAAAAGCCAAGCTCGGTATGCTGGCTGATGAGATGATCGCCTCTCGCAAAGCCTTCATGGGCAACTCCGCCGATCCCCGCGCCGACATGAAGGCGCTGGTGGCCGGCGAGAAGTTCGACCGCAGCAAGGCCCAAGCCATGCTTGAGCAGAAAACCCAGGTGATGCAGGGCAACGGCCCCAAGATGCTCAGCGCCTTTGGTGATTTTTACGACAGCCTGACCCCCGCACAGCAACAGCAGGTGCGCGCGAAGATGGACCGGCGCGGCCACAGCTGGTGGAGCCGGGACTGATCCGGGCACACCCTGAAAGCGCAAGCCTTGTCGCCCGTCTTGATGCCAAACCGCCAACTGGTTCAGAAGAGTCGGGTTCTCGCTCCCTTGCTGTTGGCGAGGATCGATGAACCGCACGCCGAGCTGTTGACCATGGTCTGGGGCCCGCGCTTCGACCATCAACACGCTCTCGAACTGTTGACCAGGCTCTGCGGTGAACAATCTGCGCAAGCATTGCCGGTGTTGACCGCGCTGCAGTCGGCGGCCGGTCTATTCGACAATCTGAGCGTCCAGGAGCAAAACCATCTGCGTCGCCTGATCTTGCGTCACCAACGCCTGCAGCAGGGCTCGGCAATGTAAAAATGCACCATGCATCACATTTTGCTGATTGACGACGACGAACAACTCGGCCCGCCGCTGGCCACCTATTTCCAGCGTTTTGAGCTGCAGTTGGTGCATGCCACCCGCCCGAGCGAAGGCCTGGCGCTGCTGCGCGGAGGTGGTTTCGACACCACCATCCTCGACGTGATGCTGCCCGAGATGGATGGTTTTGAGCTTTGCCGCACCATCCGAAAGGAAAATGACATTCCCATCGTGATGTTGACTGCACGGGGCGATGTGATGGACCGCGTGGTCGGTCTGGAGCTGGGTGCCGACCACTACCTGCCCAAGCCTTTTGAACCACGCGAGTTGGTGGCCTGCATTCAGACCGTATTGCGCCGCCTCAAGCCCAAGGGCCACGATCAGGGTCATGACCCCAACTCGGCCATGAACGCTGCGTCCTCCCTGTTTTTTGACGGCCTGGAGATCGACACCGCACGCCGCAGCGTGAGCCGCCTGGGGGCAGAGATCGAACTCACCGGCACCGAATACGAGCTCTTGATCCTGCTCGCGCGAGAGCCGGGCAAGGTGTTCAGCCGCGACGATATCCTGAACCAGCTGCGCGGGCACGAGGCCGACCTGTACACCCGCGCGGTTGACATCGTGGTCAGCCGCCTGCGCAAGAAGCTAGAGCCGCTGGACTGCATCAAGACCTTGCGCAACGCAGGCTACTCGCTGGCGCTGCGGCGGTTGACCCCATGAACACTCACCCGCCATCGGCCGCCCAGTCGGGCAAGCGCACCAAACACCGACTGGCGCGCTCCATCAAGCTGCGCATGGTGCTGGTCTTTCTGGTGCTCGCTTCGGCCATGACTTTTGTGGTCATCGGGGGCGCGCAAAAGGCCTTTTCCATGGGCTGGCGCGAAGCCGCTCGGCCATTGCTGATTGACTATGTGGATCGATTGGCAGAAAAAATCACAGCGGACGGAGTACCGAACGTGGTGCATGCACAGGCCATCACCGCACACTTGCCCCTGACCGTGCGCATCGAAGGACCGCAAGTGAATTGGGCCTCGCATCCCGACCAGGACGTGCCCGACTGGCAGCGCGAAGGCCGTGCCGATGAACGGCGCTTTCAGCAAGAAGATTGGGGGGGCGGCAAGGATTGGCAGCGCATCCTGAAGCGCAACACGGCAGACGGCCACAGCATTGAGTTTGGCCTCAACGAAGAAGTGTTCGAGCGCCGCCCGCGCCTGATCGGCTACGCGCTCACAGCACTGCTGCTGCTCACGCTGCTGGCCTGGCTGTATGTGCGCCGCTTGCTCAAACCACTCGACGCCATCGGCGAAGGTGCACGCCGCTTTGGCGCGGGTGACTTCAGCCAGCCCATTTCTGAGCGCGAGCGCAACGGCTCCGATGAACTGGGCGAACTGGCCCAAACCATCAACACCATGGGCCGAGACATCCAGCAGATGCTGGACGCCAAGCGCGCGCTGCTGCTGGCCATCAGCCACGAGTTGCGCAGCCCGCTGACCCGCGCCCGCTTGAACACCGAGTTGCTGCCCGAAACAGCGGAAATGAACCCACAGCGCGATGCGCTGCTGCGCGACCTGCAGGAAATGGCCAACCTGATCACCGACCTGCTGGAGAGCGAACGCCTCTCGGCCAAACACGCGGCCCTGCAGCGCGAGCCCCTGACGCCGCAGGCCCTCGTGACGCTGACGCATGAGGTGATCGCCGAAGTGCTGGCGCGTCATCGCATGCGGGCTGACACGGGCAAGGAGACACCGCTGGACATCCGACTGCTGGCCGACGCCACACTGCCCACGCTGACGCTGGACCCAACCCGCATCCGCCTGCTGCTGCGCAACCTGCTCGACAATGCGCTGCGCCACAGCGCGGACGCGCCCCTGCCTCCCGAGCTGCACCTGCGCGCCGAGAGCTTAGGCATCAGCATCGAAGTGCGCGACCACGGACCCGGCGTGCCCGAGCACCAGATTCCCCAACTGGCGCAGGCCTTCTTCCGCCCCGACACCGCGCGCACCCGCGCTCAGGGCGGAGTGGGCCTGGGCCTGTACCTGTGCAAGCTGGTGGCGCAGGTGCATGGCGGTACCTTCGCGGTGCGCAACGCGCAGCCGGGGCTAGCCGTCACGGTGACACTGCCCGGCGACCAGGTTGCGTCTGCTTGACTCGCATCAGCCTCGGCAGGGGAAGGCGACGAAATTGTCTTACCCTCTGGCGGCTCAAGCGGCCAAAGCCCGCAGCGCAGCTTGCGCAATGCTGTCCGCGTCCACCGCAAAGAAGCGGCGCAGTGCCGCCCGCGTGTCGCTGCGGCCGAAGCCGTCGGTGCCCAGCGTGGTGTAGCGGCGGCCTTCGGGCACGAAGGCGCGCACGCTCTCGGGCACGGCGCGCACGTAGTCGGTGGCGGCGATCACGGGGCCTTGGGTGGCCGACAACAGGCTTGCCAAATGTCCAACGCCAGCGCCAACACCCGCCGCCATACCCGCATCTGCCAGACGCTCAAGCGCCATGCCGTCTCGCGCCAGTTCGCTCCAGCTGGTGATGCTCAGCACCTCCACGCCCACGCCTTGCGCGGCCAGTTGCTGCGCGGCTTTGACCACTTCGGTCAGGATCGCACCCGAGCCGAGCAAGGTCACGCGCTGGGCCGCATCGCTGGGGCCATACGCGCCAAATCGGTAGCCCCCGCGCAGCACGTCGGCCTCCACGCCCGCAGGCAAATCGGGCTGGGCGTAGTTCTCGTTCATCAGGGTCACGTAATAAAACACGTCGGTTTGCTGCTCGACCATCTCGCGCATGCCCGCGTCCAGAATCACCGCCAACTCGCCCGCAAAGGCCGGGTCGTAGGCCTTGCAGTTGGGGATGGTGGCCGCCACCAAGTGGCTGCTGCCGTCTTGGTGTTGCAAGCCCTCGCCGCCCAAGGTGGTGCGGCCTGAGGTCGCACCCAGCAAAAAACCGCGGGCGCGTTGGTCGGCTGCAGCCCAGATGGCGTCGCCCACGCGCTGAAAGCCAAACATCGAGTAATAAATGTAGAAGGGCAGCATGGCCAGGCCGTGCACGCTGTAGCTGGTGGCCGCGGCCGTCCAGCTGGCGATGGCGCCCGCTTCGCTGATGCCTTCTTCCAGAATTTGGCCGTCGGTGGCTTCGCGGTAGCTCAGCACCGAGCCGATGTCTTCGGGCGCGTAGCGCTGCCCCACGCTGCTGTAAATGCCCACCTGCTTGAACAGGTTGGCCATGCCGAAGGTGCGCGCCTCGTCGGCCACGATGGGCACGATGCGCGGGCCCAGCGTGCTGTCTTTGAGCAGGTTGCCCAGCATGCGCACAAAGGCCATGGTGGTGCTCATCTCTTTGCCTTCGGCCTGCAGCGCAAACTGCCCGTAACTGGCGAGTGCAGGCACAGGCAAGCGGTCACACACCGTCTCGCGCTTGGGCAAGCTGCCGCCCAAGCGGGCGCGGTGTTCGCGCAGGTAGCGCATCTCGGCGCTGTCGTCGGCGGGTTTGTAAAACGCCAAGCCCTTGGCCTGCTCGTCGCTCAGCGGCAAGTCAAAGCGGTTGCGGTAGTCGATCAGGTCTTGCTCGTCGAACTTCTTTTGGCTGTGCGTGGTCATCTTGCCTTGGCCCGCGCTGCCCATGCCAAAGCCTTTTTTGGTGTGCGCCAAGATCACCGTGGGTTGGCCACGGTGCGCAGCCGCTGCGGCATAAGCCGCGTGGATCTTCACGATGTCGTGGCCACCGCGCTTGAGCCGGTCGATCTGTTCGTCGGTCATGCCCTGCACCAGCCTTGCCAGCTCTTCGTTTTGGCCAAAGAAGTTGTCGCGGTTGTAGCGCCCATCTTTGGCGGCAAAGGTTTGCATTTGCCCGTCCACCGTGTTGGCAAAAGCGCGCAGCAAAGCGCCCGAGGTGTCACGCGCCAGCAGGCCATCCCAGTCGCTGCCCCAGACCAGCTTGATCACGTTCCAGCCCGCGCCCGCAAACAGCTTTTCCAGCTCGTCGATGATGCGGCCATTGCCGCGCACAGGGCCATCGAGCCGCTGCAAATTGCAGTTGACCACCCACACCAGGTTGTCGAGTTTTTCTCGCGCGGCCAAGGTCAGGGCGCTCATGCTCTCGGGCTCGTCCATCTCGCCGTCGCCAAACACGCCCCACACCTTGCGGGCGCTGCAGTCTTGCAGCTGGCGGTGCGTCAGGTAGCGCATGAAGCGCGCGTGGTAGATCGAGCTGATCGGCCCCAAGCCCATCGAGCCCGTGGGGAACTGCCAAAAATCGGGCATCAGCCAAGGGTGCGGGTAGCTCGACAAGCCGCGTGCGCCGCTGTCCGGGGCGGTGATCTCTTGGCGGTAATGCATCAAATCCGCTTCGCTCAAACGCCCTTCCAAAAACGCCCGCGCGTACACGCCGGGCGCGCTGTGCGGCTGGAAAAACACCAAGTCCCCTTGGTGCTGCTCGGTGCGCGCATGAAAGAAATGGTGAAAGCCGGTCTCGAACAAATCGGCCACGCTGGCGTAACTGGCGATGTGCCCGCCCAACTCGCCATAGGCCTGGTTGGCGCGCACCACCATGGCCAACGCGTTCCAACGCATGATGGCCACCAGCCGCTCTTCGGTGGCCAAGTCGCCGGGGAAGTCGGGCTGGTCTCGCACCGCGATGGTGTTCATGTAGGGCGTGTTCAGCTCGGGCTGCCAGCCCGTGCGCTGCTGCCGCGCCACGACGGCCAGCTCGTCCAGAATTTGCCGCGCACGCGCTGGGCCTTGGGTGGCGATGAGGGCCAGCAAAGCCTCGCGCCACTCGGCGGTTTCTTCGGGGTCGTTGTCGGTGGTGCCGAACATCGTTGGCCAATGGGGTTCGATGGGTGCGTTCATGCAAGCCACTGTACCGAGCAGCATCCCGCATGTGCTGCCTATTTCAATCAATCAAACCATGATTTAAAGCACAATATGCCGAAACATTGAGGAATTCGGCATATGAATCTGGACAACGTGGATTTGAAGATACTCGACGAACTGCAGCGCGACGGCTCCCTGTCCAACGTGGCGCTGGCCAAACGCGTTGGTTTGTCACCGTCCCCTTGTTTGGCCCGTGTCAAGGCGCTGGAGACGGGCGGTGTGATCCAGCGCTACGTGGCGCTGGCCAGTGCGGCGGCGCTGGGCTTGGGCCTCACGGTCTTCATCTCCATCAGCCTCAAGACCCAAAGCAAAGCCACCTTGGCCGACTTTGAAGCGCACATTGCGCGGCACGACGAGGTGATGGAGTGCTATTTGATGACAGGCGATAGCGACTATTTGTTGCGGGTGGCCGTGCGCGACATGGCGGCGCTGGAACGATTCATCTTGGAGCAGCTCTCACCGATTCCGGGGGTCGAGAAAATTCGCTCCAGTTTTGCGCTCAAACAGGTGCGGTACAAAACGGCCTTGCCGCTGGGTTATTGAGCGATGTCAAGCCGCCGCGCCGGGAATCGGTCATATTGACTGGCTCCAATCTCAGAAGAAACACAGGGAACCCCATGCTGCCCAACCGCGATGCTTTGAACAAGCTGCTGCCCACGAACCCCGCGGCCTCGCCATGGCGTCGACGCGCATGGCTGGCCGTTGGCGTGTTGGTGTTGCTGGCCGCGGCTGGGTGGCTTTGGGGGCGCAGCGCCCAGCCGGTCAAGCCGCAGTACGTCACCGAGGCTTTGGCCCGAGGAGACATCACCCTGACCGTCAGCGCCAACGGCACCTTGCAGCCCGTGCGCCACGTCAACGTGGGCAGTGAGTTGTCGGGCACGGTGCAAGCCGTGCGCGTGGACGTGAACGACCGCGTCAAGCGCGGGCAAGTGCTCATCGAGCTGGACCCGGCCAAACTCAAAGACCAGGTGCAGCACGCCCGCGCCGCCTTGGCCTCAGCCCAAGCGCAACGCACCCAAGCCGAGGCCACGGCGCGTGAGGCCAAGGCCCAGCTGGCGCGTTTGGAAGAGGTCTTCAAACAATCGCGAGGCGGTATCCCGTCCTTGACCGACATGGACGCGGCCCGCGCCACCGCCGCGCGCAGCCAAGCCGCGGTGCTCAGCGCCAACGCCTCGGTTGAGCAAGCCCAAGCCACCTTGTCCACCAACAGCACCAACCTGAGCAAAGCCGCCATCGTCTCGCCCATGGACGGCTTGGTCTTGAGTCGCCAAGTCGACCCCGGCAACGCCGTGGCCGCCTCGCTGCAAGCCGTCACGCTCTTGACCATTGCGCAAGACCTGCGCGCGATGAAGCTCGAGGTCAACGTGGACGAGGCTGATGTGGGTGTGCTCCAACAAGGCCAAAGTGCCACCTTCACCGTCAGCAGTTACCCCGGTCGGCGTTACCCCGGCACGGTGCAGCGCGTGGCCTATGGCTCCACCAAAACCGACAACGTGGTGACCTACACCACCACCTTGGGTGTGGACAACAGCGACCTGACGCTGCGCCCCGGCATGACCGCCACCGCCAGCATCGTGGCGGTCGAGCGCAAAGGCGTCTTGCGCGTGCCCAACACCGCTTTGCGCTTCATGCCTGCCCCAGCGTCGGCCCCCGCCAGCGGCTCCATCACCAGCAAGCTGATGCCGCGCCCACCGGCGGCCGCGCCCAAAACCGCCAAGCTCGATCGCCGCGGCGGCGCCCGTCAAATTTGGGTGCTCGACCAAGGCGAGCCGCGCGCCATCGCCGTGACCACGGGCATCAGCGACGGGCGTATGACCGAGGTCAGCGGCGAGGGCTTGAGCGAAGGCCTGTTGGTCATCACCGAACAGCGGGCCGCGCCGTGAGCGCTGAGCAGGCGAGCGTGCCGCTGTTGTCTTTGCGTGGCCTGACCAAGGTCTATGGCGCAGGCGACACCGCCTTTCAAGCCTTGGCGGGCGTGGACTTGGACATCGAGGCCGGCGAATTCGTCGCCATCATGGGGCCGAGCGGCTCGGGCAAGTCCACCGCCATGAACATGCTGGGTTTGTTGGACACGCCCACGGCCGGTGAATACTGGTTCAAAGGCGTGCCGGTGCAAGGCTTGGGGCGCGACGAGCGGGCTTTGATTCGGCGCCAGTATTTGGGTTTTGTGTTCCAAGGCTTTCATTTGTTGGCCCGCACCAGCGCCTTGGAAAACGTGGAGCTGCCACTGGTCTACCGCGGCATGCCCGCGGCCCAGCGCCGCGCTCAAGCGCTCCAAGCTTTGGCCGACGTGGGCCTCACCGATTGGGCGCACCGAACCCCCGCCGAGTTGTCGGGTGGCCAGCAGCAGCGCGTGGCGATTGCGCGTGCCATGGTGACGCAGCCCCAAATTTTGTTGGCCGACGAACCCACCGGCAATTTGGACACCCAGCGCGGGCACGAAATCATGGAACTCATCCAGCGACTCAACCGCGAGCAGGGCATCACGGTGTTGATGGTCACGCACGAAAACGACATCGCCGCGTACGCCCAACGCACCATACGGTTTGTGGATGGACGCATCGCAAAGGACGGCCATGTGGTTTAACGCACTGCTCTTGGCTTGGCGCTCCATCACCCGCAATTGGCTGCGCTCGTCGCTCACGGTCTTGGGCGTGGTGATCGGCGTGGCCGCGGTGGTGACCATGGTCACCGTGGGCAACGGCGCCACGCTGGCCATCCAAAACCAAATCACCGGCTTGGGCACCAATTTGTTGCAGGTGCGCGCAGGCCAACGCTTTGGCGCGGGCAGCGGCGGTGTGTCGCCCGCGTTCCAAGCCGCTGACGCCACGGCCTTGGCGCAGCAAGCGCCCGGCGTGCAGGCGGTGGCGCCCGAGGCCCGCACCGGATCGCTGGTGGTGGCCAATGGTCGCAACTGGTCTAGCAGCATCATCGGCAGCACCAACGACTGGTCCTTGACCAACAACTGGACCATCGTCGATGGCCGTGCGTTCAGCGACGACGAACAGCGCGCGGGTTCCGCCGTGTGCATCATCGGCGAGACGGTGCGCCGCGAGCTCTTTGGACCGGCCTCGCCCATCGGCTCCAACATCCGCGTGCGTCAAGTGCCGTGCGAAGTGGTGGGCGTGTTGGGCAGCAAAGGCCAAGGCGCGTTTGGCAACGACCAAGACGACTTGGTGTGGATGCCCCTGAACACCTACCAGCGCCGCGTGGCCGGCCACACCCGCATCAGCACCTTGCAGGTGTCCATGCAAGATGGGGCTGAGCCCGAAGTCGTCAAAGCCGCGCTGCGCGACATCTTGCGTGAACGCCGAAAACTCCCAGAAGCCGACGAAGACAACTTCAACATCTTGGACACGCGCCAACTCGGCGAAACCTTGTCCGGCACCACCCGCATCATGACCCTGCTGCTGGGCGCGGTGGCGGCGGTCAGTTTGTTGGTGGGCGGCATCGGCATCATGAACATCATGTTGGTCAGCGTGACCGAGCGCACCCGAGAGATTGGCTTGCGCTTGGCCATCGGCGCGCTGGAACGCGAGGTTTTGTTGCAGTTCTTGATCGAAGCGGTGGTGCTCGCGGCTTTGGGCGGTGTGGTGGGCTTGGTGCTGGCTTTGCTGGCCAGCGTGGGCTTGTCGATGTTGATGGACATCCCGTTTGTGTTTGGTCTGGGTATCAACCTTTTGGCCTTCGCGTTTTCAGCGGCGATTGGTGTGTTGTTTGGCTTTGTGCCGGCGCGGCGCGCGGCGCGGCTCAACCCCATCGATGCCTTGCGCCATGAGTGAGGCACCCCGTGCCACAATGATTCGATGAAACACCTCTTGTCTTGGCTGGCCTTGGCCAGCACCTTGTTCGGCGCTGGCCACGTGCACGCGATCGAAGAACCCAATTTCACCGTGGTGCGCACGCACAGCGGTTTTGAGGTGCGCGAATACGCGCCGTATGTGGTGGCCGAGGTCACCGTGCCTGGGCCCGAGGCCGAGGCGGGCAACCAAGGTTTCCGCATCTTGGCGGCCTATATTTTTGGCAAGAACGCGGGCCAACAAAGCATCGCCATGACCGCGCCCGTCACCCAAGCGGCCGAGCCGGTGAAGATTGCGATGACCGCACCGGTCACGCAAAACGCCAGCGGCGATGGGGCCGGTTTTGTGATTCGCTTCACCATGCCCGCGTCCTACACGCTGGCGACCTTGCCCAAACCCCTGGACGAAAGAATCCGCTTGGTGGCCCAGTCCGCGGCGCGTTATGCGGTGCTGCGCTTCACTGGCTTTTGGACGCAAGCCAATTACGACAAGCACCTGCGCCAGCTGCAGACGCTCATGGCCGAGCAAGGCCAAAGCCCCGTGGGCGATCCGGTCTACGCCCGCTACGACGCGCCGTTTGTGCCGTGGTTTTGGCGGCGCAACGAAATCTGGATGCCGGTTCGCTGACCCCCATCCGCTGACGGTGTTCATCCTGGGGTGCCCGCGGCAGTCACCCCCAGCACGGTTGTTTTTGTCGCACCCTTCGGGAGGCCGAGCGCATTCGAACCGTATAATTTGTTCATATGGGCGCTTAAGCGAACATAAACGAACATAAAAAACCACGGTACCGATGGCATGAGTCGACTTGAGCTTCAAGAATGGGCGCGTCCCCTGCACGAACATCCCTTGGATGTGTTCGTGGTGGGTGGTGGCGCGACCGGTTTGGGTGTGGCCGTGCAGGCCGCGCTGGAGGGCCGTCGAGTGGCTTTGGTGGACGCGGGCGACTTTGCCGGGGGCACCTCTTCGCGCTCGACCAAGCTGTTGCACGGCGGCGTGCGTTACTTGGCCCAAGGGCGCTGGCGCATGGTGCGCGAGGCACTGCGCGAGCGCGCCATCGTCATGCGTTTGGCGCCCCACTTGGCCCAGCCGCTGCCCTTTGTGGTGGCGCAGCGGCACTGGCTCCCGTGGGCCTTGGCCGCGGTGGGCCTGAAGTTTTACGAGACATTGGCGGGTCGCCTGAGCCTGGGCAAAACCGAATGGCTCGGCGCGGCCGCGCTGCGCCGCTTGCTGCCGACGTGGGCGGGCGTGGTGGCGGGCGTGCGCTATTGGGATGGGCAGTTTGACGACGCCCGACTGGCCTTGGCCCTGGCCCGCACGGCGCAAGACCATGGCGCTCAGGTGCGCAACCACACCCGCGTGGTGGGCTTGACCGCTGTTGCGCAAGGATGGCGCGTGCGTTTGCAAGACAGCTTCTCGGGCATGGAGCACGAGGTGATCGCCAAGTCCGTGGTCAACGCCGCTGGGGTGTGGGTCGACGCCTTGCGCAGCTTGGCTTTGGGCTCGCCCGGGCAGCACGATGGGTGCCCGCCTTTGGTGCGCGCCAGCCAAGGCGTTCACTTGGTGGTCAGCCGGGACGTTTTGCCTTTGAGCGAAGCGGTGTTGGTGCCGCGCACGAGCGACGAGCGCGTCTTGTTTGCGGTGCCTTGGCTGGGCGCCACGGTCATCGGCACCACCGACACCCCGCGCGACGATGCGCCCATGGAGCCCCGCCCGATGGCGCAGGAATTGGCTTTTTTGTTCGACGAGACGCGGCGTTTTTTGGGTGTGGACCTGAGCCCTGCCGATGTGCGCAGCGTGTGGGTGGGCCTGCGGCCCTTGGTGGGTTCAGGGGAAGCCGACAACACCGCCGGGCTCTCACGCGAACACGTGGTGTTGCAAGAAGCACCCGGTTTCCTCACGGTGACCGGGGGCAAGTGGACCACCTACCGCGCCATGGCCGAAGAGGTGATGGCGGCTTTGGTGGCCGCGGGGGCTCTGCGCCCGGCGGCGCGCGAGGCCCACACCGATCGCCAAGCCTTGCATGGCACGGCCTTGTCGGGAACACGCCCCGTGAGCTTGACGGCGGCACCGGGCCTGCATTTGTTTGGGACCGAGGCCGATACCTTGGCAAAAGCCCCCGGGGCCGAACGCGCCCTGGGCTTGGGCTTGACCGAGGCCATGGTGCGCTTTTGTGCCCGCCAAGAATGGACCGTCACGGTCGAGGATATGCTGGCGCGTCGTTGGCGCGTGTTGTTCCTCGATGCGCGTTTGGCCGAGCAAATGGCGCCCGCTGTGGCCCAATTGCTTCAAGATGAAACCGGCCTAGACCCCCAGTTGGCGGGGTTCTTGGCCTTGTGCAAACAATACCGACTCACCGATTGAGTCAACACCTACGGAGATCCGCTTTGAACCAAGCATCCAACACCGTTCGTTACGGCATCATCGGCTGCGGCATGATGGGCCAAGAGCACTTGCGCAACATCGCCTTGTTGCCTGGCGCCAGCGTCACGCGCATTTTTGAGCCCGACGACACCATGGCCCAAGGCAGTTTGGTTCTGGCGCCTGGCGCCCAGCGCGCCGCGAGTTTGGAAGAGGTCGTCATGTCGCCCGACGTCGATTGCCTGCTGATCGCCAGCCCCAATTTCTGCCACGCTGAGCAATTGCAAGCGATCGCGGCCTTGCGCCCCTTGCCCCTGTTGTTGGAAAAGCCCGCGTGCACCACCTTGGAAGATGCACACGCCTTGGCCGAGTTGGGTCGCTACTACCCCGCACCCATTTGGGTCGCGATGGAATACCGCTACATGCCGCCCGTCACCCGTTTGGCCGAAGAAGTGCACAGCCAAGCCCACACCGGCCCTGTGACCATGCTCACCATCCGCGAACACCGGTTTCCTTTCTTGGTCAAGGTCGGTGACTGGAACCGCTTCAACCGCTACACCGGCGGCACCTTGGTCGAGAAGTGCTGCCATTTCTTTGATTTGATGCGTCACCTCACCCAAAGCGAGCCGGTGCGGGTGTACGCCTCGGCCTCGGTCGCGCACAACCACCGCGACGAGCGCTACCCCGACGGCACCCCCGACATTTTGGACAACGCTTACGTGTTGGTGGACTTCGCCAGCGGCCAGCGCGCCATGCTGGAGCTGTGCATGTTCGCCGAAGGCGCGCGCTACCAAGAGGAAATTTCGGTGGTCGGGCCGATCGGCAAGGCCGAGTGTTTTGTGCCCGGGCCGGGTCGTTTTTGGCCCGAGCACCTGGGCGAAGCGCCGGTGCCCAAAGTCGTCATCAGCCCGCGCCACCCCAAAGGCCCACGGGAGTTGGACGTGCCGGTCGACCCCGTGGCCTTGGCCGCGGGCGACCACAACGGCTCCACCCTCTACCAACACCAACGCTTCAACGCCGTGGTGCGCGGTCAGGGCCAGGTCGAAGTGGCGCTGCGCGATGGTTTGGCGGCGGTGATGATCGGTTTGGCGGCGCAGGAATCGGCCCGAATCGGTCAGGCGATCAGTTTGGTGGATAGCGATTACGCCCTCACACGTGTCTTGAGTTGATGGGCGGGCGAGGCAAACACATGCGCCAAGAACTTCGCGGCCTGTTGCCAGTCCACGGCGGTCATTCGGTGTCCGCCGCTTCGGCTGTGCCACTGCAACCGCTCGGGCGCGGCCTGCCAAAATGGCTTGAGGTGTTCAAACATCGCCTGACTCCCGTTGGGATTGGCCCACAGGTCGTCTTCGGCCTGCAGAATGCACAACCCCCTCGGGGCCAAACTGGCCAGCCACTGCTCGGGCAAATCGGCTTGCAAGATCTGGGTTTGGTGCTGCGGGTCTTGAGCCAAGGGAGACAACCAATGAGCAAAGCGCTCAGCCAAGTCCGACAGGCTCTCAGCGCCTGCTTGTGCGGGACGCAACCGGCTCACGCCGCCGGTACCGGAATTGTGCGAAATCAGCGCTTGAATCCGTGTGTCGACAGTGGCCGCCACCATGGCCGCTTTGCCCCCACGGGAATGCCCGATCACAGCCACCTGGGGGGATTTCAAAACCCGCTCCAAGGCCGTGACACTGCAGCAAATGCCCCAAGCCCACACCGCGATCGCCGACCATGGCTCCTGTGGCCAACGGTGGTGAACCGGCCCACCCCGCAAGGCGTCAGGGCCATCCCAAGCCAAACCCACCCGATCAAACCAAGCCAAAGCCAAGCCTTTATCCAGCACTGCCTCCATCGCGGCGTCGTTGATGACGTGTGGCCAACACCCATCTGGGCTGAGCAAAGTGATCGGCGCGGGTTCACCCAAAGGCTCGGCCCTGTACAACAGCCAAGTCACCCAGACGGGGTCGCCCATGCTGATTTGCCATACGTCGATGCGGTGTCGCTCCCCCTGCCATTGGTGTGCCAACACCACCTGACAAGGATCGTCTTGGGGTGGCAAAGGCCCAAACAAGGCACCGAGGGATGCCAAATGTGGCGACGCATGCACCGAAAAGGGGGTTAAATCATTCATCATTCGTACAAACGATAATTGTTTTTTTCTGAGCCTGCTTTATATTTTCTTTCACCACCATCAACACAGGAGACTTTCATGAAAACCATTCAAATCACCACCCTTGCCTTGGCCTTGGGTCTATCGGTCGTGGCACCTTTGGCCATGGCTGGCGAAGTTCGCGTCATGTGCTACCAAGACGGCGTTGAGTGCGATGTCACCGCCGAATTGGCCAAACGCTTCGAAGCGGCCAACCCCAACACCAAAATCATCATCGACACCGTGCCATACAAAACTGTCGTTGAACAATTGCCCGTGCAATTGGCCGCCGGTCAAGGCCCTGACATTGCCCGCGTGACCGACCTCGGCGGTTTGTCCAAGTATTACCTCGACATCTCCAAAGACCTGAAAAACCGCAAATACTTCGATGCCAATTTTGGCGCAACCGCTCCTTGGCTTCGCCCATCGGCCACCGACAAAGGCGTGTACGGCTTCATGTCGCAACTGACCATGACGGGTCCGTTTGTCAACAAAACGCTGTTTGAGCAGGCCAAAGTTCCCATGCCCGGCGCCAAAGCCACTTGGGACCAATGGGTCGCCGCCTCGCGCCAAGTGGCCAAAGCCACCCAAACCAAGGCTGCTCTTGCATGGGATCGCTCCGGTCACCGTTTCGCTGGACCCGCTATCAGCTATGGCGCTAAGATTTTTGATGCCAAAGGCGAACCCGTCATCGACGCTGGCTACAAGACCGCTGTCAACAAGTTCGTGGACTGGCACAAAGACGGCACGATGATGCGCGAAGTGTGGGCTGGCTCGGGTGGTTCTACATACGCTTCGTCCATTGACGAATTCATCAACGGTAACGTGGTGATGGTGCTTGCTGGCAGCTGGCAAATTGGCAACCTGCAGAAAAAAGTGGGTAATAACTTTGACTGGGTGGCGGTTCCCAACCCGTGTGGTCCTGCCGCTTGCTCTGGTATTCCCGGTGGCGCCGCTTGGGTGGCCTTGAAGACCAGCAAGTCGCCGAAAGAAACCGCTGCCTTCTTGGAATTCATGGCCTCTGAAGCTGCTTACGCAGAATTCACGGCCCGCACCAACAACATCCCGGCTCACGCTGGTTTGGCCAAGAAAGGTGTCAACTACACCAGCGCTGATTCCGCATCGAAAGCCGCTTTGGGCGTTTTCAGCGGTGGCGTCAGCACCTTGGCTCCCACGGCCTATCAGTTCCAAGGCTTCAAGTTCAACCGCGCCATCATGTTGCCCACGGTCACCCGCGTGACCCAAGCGATTGTGGGTGAAATGGGCACGGACGAAGCCGTGAACAAAATCAACGCCGACATGAAAGACGCCATTCAACAAGCCCAGAAATAAATCTGAGCAAGGTTCGGCGCGCCGCTGCTGAGCCTCAGGGGCATCCTGCGGGATGCCCCTTTTTTCGAATTACCACGTGCAGGCCCATGCCGGCATGTCGAAAGCGGTCCATGACCTTTCTTGCTTTTTTCTTCAACTTTCTCGAACCGGTGTTCCGTTTGGGCCAGCGGGTGTTGGGCGTGCAACGCCTGGGTTGGCTGTTTGTAGCGCCCAACCTGGTCGTGTTCGGTCTGTTTTGTTTTTTGCCGATCGTCATCAACGTGATGTACGCCACCACCGGTGGCGTCAACTTGATGCCTTGGGATCGCCCCTTCACTGGCAGCGAAAACTTCCAAATTTTGTTCGAGTGCGGCAACTACACCGACTTATCCACCTGCCGAAAAGACATCTTTTGGCGCGCCATGGGCAACACCCTGAAATTCAGCTTGATTCAAGTCGGTTTGATGGTGCTGTTCGCACTCATCACGGCATTGGTGCTGAACCGAAAAATCATCGGTCGTGGGTTTTGGCGAGGGGTGTTTTTCTACCCCGTGTTGTTGTCCCCCGTGGTGGTGGCCCTGATTTGGAAATGGCTGCTGCAAAGCCAAGGCGCGTTCAACGCTGGTCTGGTCGCGATGGATGCTGCGCCCATCGAGTGGTTGACCGAGGCCAGTTGGGCATTTTTTTGGTCGGTGTTCGTCTCCATTTGGGCGCACATGGGTTTTTACACTTTGATCCTATTGGCCGGTCTGCAGGCCATTCCAAAGGACCTGTACGAGGCGGCCGAAATGGACCGAGCCAGCTCTTGGCGCACGCTGAGCCGTATCACCCTGCCCCTGCTGCTGCCCAATTTGGTGGTGGTGCTGGTATTGGCCGCCATACGAGCCGTGCAGGTCTTCGATGAGGTGTTTGTGCTCACCGGTGGCGGGCCAGGTTCGGCCACTACTTTCATCGTGCAATTCATCTACCAAACCGGTTTCGCTGAACAAATCCATTTGTACGGGCTCGCTGCCGCGGCCTCACTGGCTTTGGCGCTTTTCTTGATTTTGCTGACCTTGGCACAGCTGCGTTTGACGCGTGCGAGCGAGCTTGGACAAAAGGCACGTTGACATGACTTGGTTGAATTTCCTCTTCAAAACCCGAGGCCGGCACCGCCTGCACTGGACCGATACCGTGACCTACCTGTACTTGGTGGTGGGCTTGTTCACGATGTTTGCCCCGGTGTTGTGGTTGGTGATGTCTTCGTTCAAAACCGAAGCCGCCATTGCGCAATTCCCACCCACTTTTTTGCCCTACGCTCAGAAATCGGTATCGGTGACGGGGCATGAAAAACCCCTGCCCCTGTTCTTGGTGACCTTGGACGACGGCAGCCAACGGGAGCTGGCGCAAATCAACCGCATTGGCATCAAAGCGAACATGGTCGACCCAGCCGCGCCAGAAGAGCGCATCTCGGTCAACATCAACCAACGCCAACCGGTCAACGAATTGAAGTGGGCCTGGAACAACTACACCGACCTGTTCGACAAATTCAGCTTCGGTACCTACCTGTGGAACAGCGTGTTCATCACGGTGGTCGCCACCGCCCTGACGCTGTTGTTCAACTCGATGGCGGCATTTGCTTTGTCGAAGTACCGTTTCAATGGCCAAAAATTCGTTTTCCTGTTGATCATCGCCACGCTGATGATCCCGCCAACGATCATTTTGGTTCCTGTGTTCTTGGTGATCAACCAAGTCGGTTTGCTCAACAGCTTGTGGGGGGTGATCTTGCCTGCGGTGGCAACCCCCACGGGGGTGTTTCTCCTGCGCCAATACATGTTGACCATTCCCGACGAGCTGCTCGAAGCCGCACGCATGGATCACGCCAGCGAATGGCGCATCTATTGGCGCATCGTTTTGCCTCTGTCGGCGCCGGCCTTGGCCGTGTTGGCCATTTTTTCGGTGATGTGGCGCTGGAACGATTTCTTGTTGCCATTGATTGTGTTGTCTCAAAACGAGTTTTTCACGCTGCAATTGGCCCTGAACTCCTTCCAGGGTGAGCTCAACACCCAATGGCATTACTTGCTGGCCATGACCGTCATCACCTTGTTGCCCGTGACCTTGGTTTTTGCCTTCCTACAACGCTACATCACCACCGGTATTGCCGGTGCTGGTGTGAAGTAACCCCTTTTCGATTGGACCCCCGCGTGTCGACCCTCACCCTTCAATCCATTCACAAACAATTTGAGCAAACCCAGGTCATCCACGGCGTGGACCTGGAGGTTCAGGACGGCGAGTTCGTGGTCTTTGTGGGCCCCTCGGGCTGCGGCAAGTCGACCTTGCTGCGCATGATCGCTGGCTTGGATGAACCCACCAGTGGCCGCATCTTGATCGATGGTGCTGTGGTCAACGACATCGGAGCGGCCGACAGGGGTTGCGCCATGGTGTTCCAGTCCTATGCTCTGTACCCGCACATGACGGTCTACGCCAACATGGCTTTTGGTCTGGAGAACGCCAAGGTGCCCAAGGCCGCCATCGAACAAAAAGTACAAGAAGCCGCGGCCATGTTGCGTTTGGACGAGCTCTTGCAACGCCGCCCCACCCAACTCTCGGGTGGCCAGCGTCAACGCGTGGCCATTGGCCGTGCCATCGTCAGAAACCCCAAGATCTTTTTGTTTGACGAACCCTTGTCCAACCTGGACGCGGAACTGCGGGTCTCGATGCGCACCGAACTGCGCGAGCTGCATCAGCGCCTGAAGTCCACCATGATTTATGTGACGCACGACCAGGTCGAAGCCATGACCATGGCCGACAAAATTGTGGTCTTGCGCGCCGGTCGCGTCGAGCAGGTGGGCAGCCCTGAGGCGCTGTACCAACGGCCTTGCAACACGTTTGTGGCCGGCTTCATCGGCAGCCCTCGTATGAATTTCCTGCCCTTTGCTGCACTCGATTCGACCAGTGATCTGGGCCATGGCTTGCCCAGCTCAACCGCCGAAGTGGGCATCCGCCCGGAACATTGGCAATTGTGCGAGGCCGGACAAGGCCTGCGCGTTGAGGTCACGGCGTCGGAATACATGGGCGCACAACGGCTGGTGCAGGCCCGCTTGGGACAAGACCATCGTTTGGAGATTTTGGTGAACGGCGAACACGCCATTCAGAGTGGTCAAGCGCTTCACATCCGGGTGGACCTTGAGCACATCCACGCTTTTGATGCCCAAGGACAACGCATCGAGGGTGTGTCCGCATGAAGTCCATCGAATCCCATGCTTGGGCCATTCATCCCCAGGACCCGGGGTGCGACGCCCATGCCGACTTGACGGATGGCGGCCAGCTGCGTGTGGTGTTTCTGTCCCAGACCATGGCCCGACTGAGCTGGGTGCCGCGAGAGGGCTTTCGCGAACCCCGGACCTGGTCGATCGCGCCGGATGGCCAAGGCGATGTGCCTTGGGAAGGTCGTGCGCGCGAGAGCTTGGCGGGCTTTGACCGCCCCGCGGTGAAGGTGGACGGCCATTACATGGGCACCGATCGTTTGCGGGTGGCGCTCACGGCTGGCCCAGGCTGCGCCGTGAGGGCTGCTTGGTCCGACCCCATGACCCAATCGGTGTTGATGGAAGACCGCATCACCAGCGCTTACTTGGATGAGCGTCGCACGGGCTTGGTACGGCACAGCGTGGTTCGACACGTGGGCGAACACTTTTTCGGATTGGGTGATAAAACCGGCCCGCTGAACCTGCACGGCCGGCGTCTGCGCTGCTTAGGGCAAGACTCCATTGGCTATGACCCCATGAGTGGCGACCCGCTCTACAAGCACTGGCCCTTTGTGTTGACCAGGACCCTGGAAGGCGCCTGGGTGGGCACGTATTACGACACCTTATCGGCTTGCACGTTTGACTTGGGCTGTGAACACGACAACTACCACGGCCTGTTTCGCAGCGTCGACATCGATGATGGGGATTTGGACTGTTATGTCATGGCCGGGCGCACACCGGCCGAGGTTATTGCCCAGTTTGTCCGCCTGATTGGGGGCACCCATTTACCCCCACGCTGGACGCTGGGGTTTGCGCAAACGGCCATGGGTTTGGCCGATGCACCCGATGCCCAGCAGCAACTCGATCGTTTCATCGACGAGTGCCAGCAACGCCGTGTGCCGATTTCTTCGTTCCATTACGGATCGGGCTATTCCAGTCGTGGCAAACAACGTTACGTTTTTACTTGGAACCACGACAAGTTTCCCGATCCCTTGTCCATCAACGCCAAATTCCATGCGGCGGGGATGAAGTTGGTGGCCAACCTGAAGCCCTGTTTGCTCGATGACCACCCCGCGTATGCACAACTGGCCGACGAGCGGGCCTTCATCGAACACGCCGAGTCCGGTCGACCGGTGGTGGAACCGTATTGGGATGGACAAGGCTCACACTTGGACTTCACCAAACCCCAAGCGGTGCGTTGGTGGCAGACGCAGTTGCAGCAACAGATCCTCGACAAAGGCATCGAAGTGGGTTGGAACGACAACAACGAATACGCCATTGCCGCTGAAGATGCCTATTCTGCGGGATGGGGACAAGCCATCCCGATCCACCGATCGAGGCCGTTGCACGCACTGTTGATGACAAGGGCTACCCATGAGGCTCAGCTCGCGTGGAACCAGGCGCAAGGCCAAACGGATAACCAGTTCACCGTCACGCGTGCGGGCCCGCCTGGTATTCAGCGTTATGCCCAAACTTGGTCGGGCGACAACACCACCAGTTGGGCGACGCTCAAATGGAACATCCGCACCGGCTTGCAAATGAGCCTGTCGGGCATGTTCAACGTGGGCCACGACGTGGGGGGCTTTTTTGGCCCCGTCCCTGACCCCGAATTGTTTTTGCGCTGGGTTCAGGCCTGCTCGCTCAACCCGCGCATGGTCATGAACTCATGGAAGGCCGACAACGTCAGCAACCTGCCTTGGATGCACCCCGAGGTGGCCGAATCGGTCAAAGCCGCCATTGAGTTGCGGTACCGCTTGATGCCGTACCTGTGGGCCTGTTTTGAAGCCGCCAGTCGCGATGCCGTGCCCATCATCAGGCCCACGTTTTATAACTTCCCCGACGACCCGGTTTGCTTGAACGATTGCGATGATTTCATGTTGGGGCAACACCTCTTGGTCGCCCCAATGGTCGAGCAAGGAGCCTGCACGCGTGAGGTCTACCTGCCTGTCTTACCCCACGGTGCGCCTTGGTTGGATTTCTTCACGAAAACCCCCCACGCCAGTGGACAGGTCCACCTCATGGATGTGCGTTTGGATCAACTCCCCTTGTTTGTGCCCTCAGGCAGCGCCATACCCGTGGCGGCACCCGCCCCAGGTGAGTTGCCCCGCTGGGACGATCCCGTGCGTGAGGTCTTGCACTTTTGATGCAGGCATCCTTGAGATGCCCTTCCAGCGCCGTCAAGTGATGGGTGCGGGGTTGAAGAGCACGAGGTCGTTGTGCAGTCCCCAGCGTTCGGCCCACGTTTTCTGCCCGCTGGCCACCGCCAGGGTTTGATGAAACAGCTCCCAGCCCACGGACTCGATACTGGCCTCGCCGCTGGCGATGCGGCCCGCGTTCAAATCCATGAGGTCGTGCCAACGGCGCGCCAGGCCGTTGTGCGTGGCCACTTTGATGACCGGGCATTCGGCCAAGCCATAGGGTGTGCCACGGCCGGTGGTGAAGATGTGTAGGTTCATGCCAGCGGCCAATTGCAAGGTGCCACAAATGAAATCACTGGCCGGTGTGGCTGCAAAAATCAAGCCCTTTTGTTTTAACTTTTCACCCGGCGCCAGCACGCCGTGGATGGGGCCAAGACCGCTTTTGACGATGGAGCCCATCGCTTTTTCCACAATATTGGTCAACCCGCCTTTTTTGTTACCGGGTGTGGTGTTGGCGCTGCGGTCTGCGTGGCCACGCGCCAAATAAGCGTCGTACCACGCCAGTTCGCGAACGATCGCCTCGGCCACGGCTGGACTGGCCGCTCGCCGCGTGAGTTGGCCCACCGCATCGCGTACCTCGGTGTTTTCACTGAACATCACAGCGGCGCCAGCGCGCACCAATAAGTCCGTGGCAAAGCCCACCGCGGGGTTGGCCGTGACACCAGAAAAAGCATCGCTACCACCGCATTGCACGCCGACCACCAAATCACTGGCGGGACAGGTTTCACGCCGCCGGCGGTTCAAACGCTCCAAGTGAACTTGTGCTTGTCTGAGGATGCTGTCGATCATGGACATGAAGCCCACGTGCTGTTCGTCTTGCAAACACACCACGTCCAAGCTGGTGCGTTGATCGACGATGGGAAAGCTGCCGGGTGGGAGCAAGCGTTCGGGTTGCAGTTTTTCACAGCCCAAACTCAAGACCATGACCTCACCGCCAAAGTTGGGGTTGCTCGCCAAATTGCGCAGCGTGCGAATGGGGATGATGGCATCGGGTGCGTCGATCGCCACGCCACAGCCGTAGCTGTGGGTCAATGCCACCACGCCGTCCACATGGGGGTATTGCGGCAACAGGGTTTCACGGATGCGCTTGACCGCAAACTCCAGCACGCCCGCCACGCACTGCACGGTGGTGGTCACGGCCAAGAGGTTGCGCGTGCCCACGCTGCCGTCGGCGTTGCGATAACCCTCAAAGGTGTGCCCTTCAAGGGCGGGCAAATTCGCTGGCGGGTCTGACGCTGGCGCTTGGTCCAAGCGGCAGGCCTGGGGCATCACCAAGCGTTGTTCGTTGACCCAAGCGCCTGCGGGTATGGATTCAGCGGCGTGGCCGATCACCACCCCGTAGCGTCGCACCTCACCACCCTTGAGGATTTCGCACAGCGCCACTTTGTGGCCTTGCGGCACGGAGTCGACCAGCGTCGGGCCACCCAGTAGGGCAGTACCGACGGGTAAGCCCCCCTCGTTGACCACCACCGCCACGTTGTCGTTCGGGTGGATGCGGATGGTGTGCGGTGTGCTGGTCATGGCGTTAAAGAGTTTTGAAGCGCCCCGCCAACGCTGTTGCGCTGTCGCGCAACACGTTTTGATCTGCGCCAACGGCCACGAACATGCAACCCAAGTCGAGGTAATGCTGGGCCAGTGCGGGGTCGCCGGTCAAGATACCTGCCGATTTGCCACACGCACGGATGCGGCGTATCGCATCGTCGATGGCGGCCAAAACCTCGGGGTGCTTGGGGTTGCCCAAATGACCCAACGCAGCGGAGAGATCGCCAGGGCCAATGAAGACCCCATCCACGCCCTCGACCCCCGCGATGGCCTCCAAATTGTTCAAGCCCAAGACCGTCTCAACTTGAACCAGCACGCACAGTTCATCGGCACAGTGGTGCGAGTATTCCTTGACGCGGCCGTAAGCGCTGGCTCGGGGTGCACCCGCATAACCCCGAACGCCGTGTGGCGGGTAGCGCGTGTATGAAACCGCCAGCCGAGCCTCTTCTTCGGTTTGCACATAGGGCACGAGCAGGGTCTGCACACCAATGTCCAGCAAGCGTTTGAAGGTCACCATGTCGTTCCACGGTGGACGAACAATCGCGCTGGCAGGTGCGCCTTGCATGGCGTGCAATTGCGCCAACAGTTCAGGCAGTTCATTGGGTGAGTGCTCCATGTCGAGCAACAGCCAATCGAAGCCTGAGTGGGCGAGTATTTCTGTGCTGATGGCGTTGCACAGGTGAGACCAAAGCCCAATTTGTCGGTTGCCCGACAAAATGGCGCGCTTGAAATGGTTGATGGGCAAATCCATATGGGCTTTCATGACGGTGTTGAGAGTGTTGATCGATGGGGCTGGGTGGTTGTGGCTCAACGCACCAAGGCGGCTTGCTTGGGGTTGAAGGACCAGCCGGGGATGAGGTACTGCATGGCGATGGCATCGTCGCGCGCGCCCAAACCATGTTGTTTGTAGAGTTGGTGGGCTTTTTCAACCTCGGCCATGTCAATTTCGATGCCCAAACCGGGTTTGTTGGGCACGCGAACGTAGCCTTGCTCAATCCTCAAGGGGTCACGCGTCAGGCGTTGGCCGTCTTGCCAAATCCAGTGGGTGTCGATGGCGGTGACCTTGCCAGGGGCTGCAGCACCCACGTGCGTGAACATCGCCAGTGAAATATCGAAATGGTTGTTCGAGTGGCTGCCCCAGGTCAGGCCCCAGTCACGGCAGGTTTGCGCCACCCGCACACTGCCCGCCATGGTCCAGAAATGGGGGTCGGCGAGCGGAATGTCCACGCTTTGCAGGGCCAAGGCGTGGGCCATCTGACGCCAGTCGATGGCCACCATGTTGGTGGCGGTGGGCAATCCGGTGGCTCGGCGAAACTCGGCCATGACCTCTCGCCCACTGAAGCCGTCTTCGGCACCACAGGGATCTTCGGCGTAAGCGACCACGCCGCGCATCTGTTGGCCCAGTCGAATGGCGTCCTTCAGCCACCAACCGCCATTGGGGTCTAGGGTGACACGCGCTTGGGGAAAGCGTTCGTGCAAAGCGCACACGGTCTCAAGCTCGGCATCGCCGCTCAGCACGCCACCTTTGAGTTTGAAATCTTGAAAGCCGTAGCGCTGTTGTGCCGCTTCGGCCAAACGCACCACGGCATCCGTGTTCATGGCCGCCTCGTGCCGCAAACGGCACCAATCGTCGGCTTGGTCGGGTTCGCTGGCATAAGGCAAATCGGTGCGGGTTCGGTCACCCACATAAAACAGGTAGCCCAACATTTGCACCGCGTCGCGCTGTTGGCCCTCGCCCAACAAAGCGCAAACCGGCAAGCCCACGTGTTGCCCTTGCAAATCCAGCAAGGCCGATTCCACAGCGGTGATGGCGTGGATGGTGGTGCGCAAGTCAAAGGTTTGTAGGCCGCGCCCGCCGCTGTCCCTGTCGGCAAATTGCACGCGCATGGCATTCAAGATGGACTGCAGATTGGCCACCGCTTGGCCCTCGACCAGTGGGCGAGCGTCCTCTAAGGTCTGGCGAATTTTCTCGCCGCCAGGCACCTCGCCCAAGCCCACGTGACCTGCGGTGTCGGTGACGATGACGATGTTGCGCGTGAAAAACGGCGCGTGTGCACCGGAGAGGTTGAGCAGCATGCCGTCTCGCCCGGCAACGGGGATGACGTGCATGGAGGCAACGGCGGGGGGGGCGGACAGGCTCATGGGTATTGGGTGCTTCAGTAGCGGGGCTGAATGCCGGAAAAGGTGGGGTCGTATCGGCGCATTTGCGCCAAGTCGTCGCGCTTGCGGATGGCAGTGTTGCGGTAATTGTCGTGCAGGCGAGCCAAGGCCTCGGGGTCGATCCGAACGCCCAAACCAGGCTCGGTGGGGACCCGAATGCGGCCCTGATCAAAGCGCAAGCGACCGCCTTGAACGACGTCATCGTCTTGCCAAGGGTAGTGCGTATCGCAATCGTGCGACAGGTGCGGCACCGCCGCCGCCACGTGGGTCATGGCGGTGAGGCTGATGCCCAAGTGCGAATTGGAGTGCATCGACAAGCTCAGGCCATGGGTCTCGCACAGGTGGGCCAAGCGCAGGGTTGCTCGCAAGCCGCCCCAGTAGTGGTGATCGCTCAGGACGATGTTCACCGGGCAACCTTGTTCGGCGTTCTTTCGAAACTCAGCCCAATCGGTGACCACCATGTTGGTTGCCAATGGCACGCTGCACTCACGGGCCACAGCCGCCATGCCATCCAAGCCAGGTGCCGGATCTTCGAGGTACTCGAGCAGGCCGGAAAGCCGATCCATGGCTTTTAAGCTGGTGCTCACCGACCAATTGGCGTTGGGGTCGATGCGCAAGGGCAGGCCAGGGAAAGCGTTGGACAGCGCGATCACCGCTGCCACCTCTTGATCCGGCGGCAAAGCGCCGCCTTTGACCTTGATGCTCTTGAAGCCGTGCAAATCGGTCATGCGGCGGGCCTGCGCCACCAGCTGCTGTGGTTGGGTGGCTTCGCCCCAAGGGTCGGGTGCGTAGGGTTGATCGATGTGTTCGGCGTATTTGAAAAACAAATAGGCGCTGAAGGGCACGCTGCTGCGAACGGCACCACCGAGCAAGTCCACGACCGGGGCGTTGGCCAGTTGACCTTGAAGATCCAGCATGGCGACTTCAAAGGCGCTGGTGACTTTGGCCACCGTTTTGGACACGTGCGTGCCGGGCGCCAACGACACTTGCACGCCCAAAAATTCAGAGCTTTGTTGGGGTGGTGTCACCAAGGCGGCCACGCGCGCATCCATGTCGTTGAGTGCCCAAGGTGAGAGCCCGATCAGGGCGTCCGCACAACGCGCCAGCGCTTCCAGCATCGATTGGTCACCGTAAGTCTCGTTGATGCCGATCAGGCCCGACTGCGTCTCCAACTCAACGATGGCGCGCAAGGCCCAAGGTTCATGAATGCCCGCGGCGTTGAGCAGCGGCGGATCGCGAAACGCGATCGGGGTGATGCGCACGTGCCGGATCTGATGGGCGGTCATCAACGCGTCACTTCAGGATGAGATTGGGCAGCCACAACGACAGTGCAGGGACGTAGGTGACCGCACCCAACACCAACAGCAAGGCCCCAAAGAAGGGAAACAAAGCTTTGACCACCTGTTCCATGGGCAGCTTGGCCACAGCGGCGCCCACGAACAAGACACCGCCGACCGGTGGGGTGATCAGACCCAGGCCCAAATTGACCATCATGATCATGCCGAAGTGCACCGGATCAACGCCAATCGAGACCGCCACCGGCAGCAAAATCGGGGTCAGGATCAGGATCAATGGGGCCATGTCCATCAAGGTGCCCAAGACCAGCATGAGCAAGTTGATCATGGCCAAGATCACGTAGCGGTTGTCCGAGATCGTTGTCAGTGCGGTCGTGATCTTCAAGGGTATTTGCATCAAGGTCATGATGAAACCGAAGCTCGCGGCAAACGCGATCAAGATCATCACGATGGACAAGGTCTTGACGGTGCGGTGCATCAGCTTGGGCGTCTCGCGCCAGCGGTAATCGCGGTAGATGAACATCGTCACGAAAAACGCCCACAGCACGGCGATGGACGCCGATTCGGTGGGGGTGAATACACCCGAGAGGATGCCCCCCAAAATGATGACCATGGTCATCAAGCCCCACAAGGCTTCGACACAAATTTTCAGGGCTTGGCGCAGCGGGATGACTTCCCCTTTGGGGTAGTTGCGTTTGCGCGCCATGAACAGGCACATGATGGCCAGCGTCAGGCCCAACAGCAAGCCCGGCAACACACCCGCGATGAACAGGGCGGCGATGGACACCGTGCCCCCCGCAGCCAAGGAGTAAATCACCGCGTTGTGGCTGGGTGGAATGAGGACCGCTTGGACCGAGCCCGACACGGTGACCGCCGTGGCGAAGTCGCGTGGGTAGCCTTTTTTGACCATCTCAGGAATCAGCACCGTGCCCACCGAGGCGGTGTCGGCCATGGATGATCCCGAAATAGCGCCAAAAAAAGTTGACGCCAAAATGTTCACCAACGACAAGCCGCCTCGAATGAACCCGACCAACACGTTGGCAAACGCCACCAAGCGACGCGCCATGCCGCCCTCGGCCATGATGGCACCGGCGAGCACAAAGAATGGAATCGCCAGCAAGGAGAACTTGTTGACACCGTTGGCAATGGCGACCATCACCGCGTCGAGCGGTATATCGATCCACCAAGCCCCAATGAGTGCGGCCATGCCCATGGCGTAGGCCACCGGTGCGCCGATCAGGATCAGCACAAAAAAACTGCCCAGTAAAACCCAAGCTTCCATCATTGGGCTCCTTCGGCCGGGGCCGATTCGTGGTCATAGGTGACCACCGCGCGTTGACTTTGATCACCCAAAAACAGGTGTTCCAGCACAAACAAGGCGGTGATGGCGCCACCCAGTGGCACGGGCAAGTAAGCCAAGCCCACGGGGATGAGGGGCAATTCGGGAATGGATTGGCGCCACGTACCGATGCACAGTTGGGTGCCAAACCACAACATGAACAAGCAGATCAACAGCATCAGCACATGGACCACGCGGTTGAGTGTGTGTTGGGTCGCTGCAGGTAACCGTTGGGTGAGCATTTGGACGGCGATGTGCCCACTTGCGCGGTAGCTGGCAGCAGCCCCCAAAAAAGTGAAGATGACCATCAATTGGATGGAAACGGGCTCGGGCCATTGCGAGCCGGTGCCCAAGACGTAGCGGGTAAAAATACCCCAGGGAATGAACGCCGACATCAGGGCAATGCAGATGCCCGAAACCCAAACGCAAGCCAGGTAAAGGCTGTCCAGCAGTCGAGAAACAGGGTGTCCGTTGGGGTGTGTGTGGGGCATGGCTGGATGAACTCAGAGGTGTGGCGGCGGTGTTTTTTCGCGGCAGGCGCCGAGGTGCCTGTTGGGACAAACCTCGGCGCATCTTTCTTGGCAGTGGGGGCTTGCTTTGCCCGCTCTGGCCTTACTTCACAGCGGCGATGCGCTTCATCAACTCCGTGTGCTTGGCACCGTACTTTTGACGAACCGGTTCTGTGGCGTCAAAAAAGGGCTTGTTGTCGATGGCAATGAATTCCACGCCCGCCGCTTTGAGCTTGCCGGTGTACTCATCCACGCTCTTGTCCCACATCGTGCGTTGCTCCATTTGGGCTTCGCGGGCCAAACGCTTGACCACGGCCTGGTCGGCGGCACTCAACTTGTCCCAAGCCACTTTGGACATCACCAAAATTTCGGGAATGATCAGGTGGTTGGTCTGGGTGTAAAACTTGGCGGGCGTGCTGTAGTGGTTGGCGGTGAAGTAGCTGGGTGGGTTGTTTTCGGCCCCATCAATCACACCGGTTTGCAGTGAAGTGAACACCTCGCCATAAGCCATAGCAATGCCATTACCACCCATGGCGTTCATGGTGTCCACAAACAGGGGGTTGCCCATCATGCGAACCTTTTGACCTTTGAGGTCGGCTGGGGTGCGAACGGGTTTTTTGGTGTAGAGACTGCGAGCACCGCCGTCCATCCACCCCAAGCCCACCAAGCGTGCCGAGCTGGCCGTGACCTTGCCCAGCAACTCATCGCCAATGGGGCCATCGATCACCGCACGCATGTGCTTGATGTCGCGGAACACAAAGGGCATGTTGAACACATCCACTTCGGGCACCACAGGACCCACCACGCCCAGCGAAATGCGGGCCAGTTGAATGGCGCCCAATTGGGTTTGCTCCACCGCTTCTTTTTCTTGCCCCAAAACGGCGCCAGGGAACATTTGAATCTTGATGCGTCCGCTGGTGGCGGCATCCAATTTTTTGCCCATGCTTTCCACGGCCGCTACTGTTGGGTAGCCTGCTGGATGGGTGTCGTGCGCTTTAAGCACGGTCTGTGCTTGAACGGTCATGGGCAACAGTGCAGCCAGGACCAATTGGGCAATGGTTCGTCGTTGAAAAGTCATGGTGGTCTCCAAAGTTATTGATTGAGGTGAAAAACTGTGCCCAGTGGTCAAGAAACCCACTTTGGCTCATCCAGGCCCCTCACGCCTGGCTGCAGTGCAAACACGCCTCCGGCCAACGGTTGATCGGACAGATCCCCCGCGGGTCGAATGCTCGTGACAAACAAGGTGTCCATGCCGACACCTCCAAAAGCGCACATGGCGGGCTTTTTGACGGGCACGGTCAAGGACTGGTCCAGTCGGCCCTGGGGCGTGAAACGGTGGACCATGCCCGCGTCGTTCCCACATATCCAGTAACAGCCGTCTTCGTCGATCGCTGCGCCGTCGGGGCGGCCCGGCAGTTGGGTGAAGTCGATGAAGTGGCGTCGCTGGTGCGGTGTTCCGGTGTCGGTGTCGTAATCAAACGCCCACACCTGTTGGGCGTTGGGGTGGGAGTCTGAGAGGTACAGGGTGCGGCCATCGGGGCTGAAGGCCATGCCGTTGGGTGTGAGCAGACCGCTGAGCAGCACGTGGAGTTGGGATCCCTCGAGTCCAAACAGTTGCCCGGATGCTCGGCCCAAGGCCATGTCCATGACCATGGTGCCGGCGCGCAGCCGACCTTGGCGGTCACAACGACCGTCATTGAAGCGCATGCCGGGCTCGGGCATGTCCATGCGGGCTTGCCAATCGCACAGCACCGCGCCGTCATCGACTGGGGTCAAGCGTGCCACGCCGGTTTGCATGGCCGCCAACCATTGACCATGCGGCAAGCCCTCGCTGCCGTCGATCAAGGCCACGCAGCCCGTGGCCTCTGGCGTGGGCCAGTGCCGAGCTGCACCGCTGCGGCTGTTCCAGCACCACAGTTGTTGGGCAGGAATGTCCACCCACCACAGGCACTGGCGAGAACTGTCCCAGACGGGGCTTTCACCCACGGTGTTGCGGGCGTCAAGCACGCATTCGGCGTTCATGTGGTTTTGCCTTGGGTGGGGTCGGCTCGCACAAAGGCGCCGCCTTGGTAAAGGGCGGCGGGGTCGTTCAAGTCGGGAGTTGTTGTGCGGGCAAATACCGCGTCGCGGAACACGTCTGAGGTATCGGCGGGGACGAAGCCCACGTGGCGGGCGCGGCTGTTGTCCCACCAAGTCACCGCGTTGTTGGACATGCCAAACACAATCGAATGCCCCAAGACCGGGGTGGACAGACAGGCGCTGACCAAGCGATGCAAATCGTCGTGACTCAGCCAAGTGGCCAACATGCGCCGGTCTTTGGGCTCGGGGAAAGACGAGCCGATGCGAACACAGGCGGTCTCAATACCCCAACGGTCAAAATAAAAGCGCGACAAGTCCTCGCCAAACGCCTTGCTCACCCCATAAAAACTGTCGGGTCTGGGCGGGTGGTCGGCGGTGATGGTTTCGCCTTGGCGGTAAAACCCCACCACGTGATTGGAGCTGGCAAAAATGACCCGCTTCACGCCATGGCGGCGTGCGGCTTCATACAAGTGATACACCCCCAAGATATTCGCTTGCATGATGGCCTCAAACGGGGCTTCCACCGAGATCCCGCCCATGTGAACGATGGCTTGGCAACCGGCCACGGCCGCGTCCACTTGGCTCGCTTGGGTCAAATCGGCCATCACGCATTCTTCGTTGGCTCGTGGTGCCCCCAGATCGACCTTGTCGGACAGGCGCAGCACATCGCAGTTTTGGTTCAGGCGTGAACGCAAAGCTTGACCCAAGCCCCCAGCAGCGCCAGTGAGCAAAATTCGTGGGTGGGTTTTGGCTGCGGTGTTCATCGTGTCGTTTGTGTTTCTGTTCTTCGGTGCTTGCAGGCCATGGCCTGTCTTGCTACATTTCGGTATCCCCAGTTGGGTTGTATGTTGTCTGACAACTGTGGGGCATTGTGAAAACCCGCCGTTAATTTGTCAATGACATGTCCCAACAACTAGCGAAAACCCCTAGTCCTGCGTTGACCGACACCTTGGTCGGTCCCTCTCGCGAGCGCCGCTCTGGGGGGTTGGTGCAAGAGATCCTTCAGCGCTTGGAGATCGATATCCGTGAGGGGCGTTGGCTGCCGGGGCACAAACTGCCCACCGAATCCGACTTGGTCAACCGTTTTGCGGTCAGCAGAACCGTGGTGCGTGAGGCCATTGCCCGCTTGCAGGCCTCGGGTCAGGTGGAAACACGGCACGGCATCGGCACATTTGTCAGCGAGCCGCCGTTGGTGGAGCCGACGTTTCGTGTGGCGCCTGAGGACTTGGCGACCGCCGCTGACGTGGTGTCTTTGTTGGAGTTGCGCATGAGCTTGGAAAGCGAGGCCGCTGCACTGGCTGCGCAACGCCGTCAACCGAACGATTTGTTGCAGCTCGAACAGGCCTTGGTCGAATTCGATGCCGCCATCGGCGCCGACTCTGATGCCGTGCCATCGGACTATCGGTTCCACATGGAAGTGGCCCGGGCCACCGGCAACCGACATTTTGTTGAGCTGATGACCTATCTGGGCACCATGATCATCCCTCGTACGCGGCTCAAAACAGCGCCCATCGAGCCTCAAGGTCGTTTGGCCTATTTGCGCCGCGTTCACCAAGAGCACCAGCAGATTTTTTTGGCTATCCAAAGCCAAGATCCAGTTGAAGCGCGAGCAGCCATGCGGCAGCATTTATCCAATAGCCGAGAACGTCTGCAACGGGGGCAACAAGCGACGAGTTGACCTGCAACTGGTCAATACCGCCAACAAACTCTAAGTCGGTTTATGGGATCATGATCCGTTTTTAAGCAAGGGCTTGAAACTCGCCAAACTGGCTGCGCCAAAAGCCCAAGGCGGCGGCATCGCGCCATCCAAAGTCTTGCACCTGCCCGATAACGATGTGGTGATCGCCCGCTTCTACCAGCTGGTGCAAGCTGCAATCGAACCACGCCAAGGCCTGTGTCAAGCGCAGGCGGTCGGTGCTTTGACGCACCACATCAACACCGGCAAAACGCGCGGCCATGTCGCCGCTGGCGAACTGGCGGGCCAAGGGCTGTTGGGGCTGCGACAAGACGCTGACCGAAAAGCCACCGGATTGGGTGAAGGCTTCCAAGCTGGTGGCGGCTTTGCGGATGCTCCACAGGACCAAACGCGGCTCCAAGGACACTGAGGCGAAAGAGTTGCAGGTCATGCCCCAATCGCTGTCTTGCCAGCGGGAGGTGATCACGGTCACACCGGTGGCAAAGCACGACAGGGCTTTGCGGTAGTCGGCGGGGTCGCTGGGGACAAGCACGGGAGCGGTTTGGGCAATGGGCATGGCATCGGGCATGTGGCGCATGGGGCTTTCTTTGGGCTGAGGGGCGTGGCCGAGGGGCCGTTCAAGGCACTTCGTGGCCGTTGGCCAGTTCGTAGAGTTCGTACCAGGTTTGGCGGTCCATGGGCACCTTGAACGCTCGCGCGAAGCTGCCGATGCGATCGAGTTGGTTGCTGCCCATGACGGGCATCACACCCACGGGGTGGTGCATGAGCCAAGCCATGGCCACGGCCGTGGTGTCGGTGCCGCTGGCCTTGGCCACCTCAGCCAGCTTCGGCGCCAAACGTGCCGCGGCGGTGCCGGCTTGTGTGGCTTGGCTGTGCAAGCGACCACCACCGAGCGGCGACCAAGCCATGACCGGCATGTGGTGTTGCTGGGCGTGGGCGATTTGCCCATTGATGAAGGGCGCGGTGTGCAGCAGGCTCAACTCAATTTGGTTGGTCTGCAGCTTGTGCTTCATGCGGGATTGCAACAAGTCAGCGTCCCAGGGTATGAAGTTGGACACGCCCACGCCACGCACCTTGCCGCTGTCGATCAGGCCGTCCAAGCAGGCGCCCAGCGCGGTGGCGTCGCACAGCGGGTCGGGTCGGTGGATCAACATCAGGTCGATCACGTCCACGCCGATGCGCTGCAAAGAGCGGTCCACGCTGGCCGTGACGTGCGCGGGCGTGGTGTCGTAGTGTTTGACGCGCGTGGTGGGCCACTGCTTCGACAGCAGCATGATGTCGGTTTTGGTGACGATTTCGATTTGCTGGCGCAAAGCGGGGCGCGCTTTGATGGCTTCGCCAAACAGCGCTTCGCAGCGGTAATCGCCGTAGATGTCGGCGTGGTCAAAGGTGGTGATGCCTTGGGCCAGGCAAGCGTCGATGCGCGCCAGGTTGGCGCTGACGCTGGTGTCGGTGGCCTCGGACAGGCGCCAAACGCCATAGGCCATTTGGCTGAGTTGACGTCCGTTGGGCAGGGTGATGCGGTTCATGGATGGGTTTGGGTTGATTGAAAAGGGTCAGCGGCGAACGCCCACGCCCAAGGGGGTGGCGGGTGTCTGGCTGGGCACGCGCCCGTAGGCATGGGCCAGCGAGGCCGTTTTGAGGTGGGGCAGCACCTTGGTGCCGAACATCTCGCATTCTTGCAGGTGTGGGTAACCCGAGAAGATGAAGGCGCGAATACCCATTTTTTGGTAGTCGTGGATGGCGCTGAGCACCTGGTCGACGCTGCCCACGAGTGCCGCGCCGCAGCCGCTGCGTGCGCGGCCCACGCCGGTCCACAGGTTCGGCTCGATGTAGCCCTCGTCGTCGGCAATCTCGCGGTTGGCGCTTTGCAGCGACACGCCCAAGCTGGTCGCGTCCAAGGCGCGTTTGCGAATTTCACGGCCTTTGTCGTCGTCGAGCTGAGACACCAGTTCACGGGCGTATTCGCGGGCTTCGGCTTCGGTGTCGCGCACGATCATGTGCACGCGCAGACCGTAGTCGAGCAAGCGTCCGTATTTTTCGGCTTGGGCGTGCACATCGCGCATGCGCTGGGCCAGCACCTCTTTGGGCTCGGGCCACATCAGGTAGGTGTCGCAGTGCGCGCCGCACAGGGCCAGTGCGTCGGGGCTGTAGCCACCGAAATACAGCAGCGGCCCACCGGTTTGGTAAGGGCGCACGGGGTCGGTTGACAGGCCTTTGATGTTGTAGATCTGGCCCTCGTAGTTGATTTCGTCTTGGGTCCAAGCCTGCTTCAAAATCTCCACCACCTCCCAGCTGCGGCGGTAGCGGTAGGCGCTGTCTTCTTGCTGGCCTGGGAAGTCTGAAGAAATCACGTTGAGCGTCAAACGGCCTTCGAGCATGTGGTCCAGCGTGGCCACGGTGCGCGCCAACATGGCAGGCTGCATCTCGCCACAGCGGATCGCGCCGAGCATGTTCATCTGTTTGATCTTGGGGGCCATCGCCGCCACAAAGCTCAGCGTGTCTTGACCCACTTGGTAGGAAGAGGGGCACAGGATGTTGCGAAAGCCCAGTTCGTCGGCGCGCTGAGCGATGCGGCTGGTGTTGGCCCAGCTGCTGCGCAAGTCGCCCTCGGGCACACCCAAGTGCTGGAAGTCGTCGGAACACAGGGGGGCAAACCAAGCCACTTCTGCGCCTTCAATGTCGGCGCCTTTGACGGGGACGATGCTCATACAAGACCTTTCTGCTAAAGTGCATGAATGGTATATGAATTGAGACCCTCCACAGCGAGGGTTTTCACCAAGTCAAACGCCTTTTGCCATACTCAAGCGCATGACACAGTCCACCCCCGCCAAACCCCTACCGGTGTACCTGCAAATTGCCGAGCTGTTGGTCCGACAAATCAAGGCCGGTCACTGGCGAAAAGGCGAACGTTTGCCCACCGAAGCCGAACTGGCCCAATCGCTGGAGGTCGCGGTGGGGACATTGCGCAAGTCTTTGGCCTTGTTGTCCGAACAGGGGGTGCTCGAGCGCATCCAAGGCTCGGGCACCTACGTCAAACAGGTGGCCGGCAAGCAACACATTTACGAGTTATTTCGGCTGGAGCTGACCACGGGACCCGGTTTGCCCACCGCTCACATCATTGATGTCCAGCGCATGCCCCGGCCCCGTCATGTGCCCGTTTTGGGATCGACCGACCGCGACCCGGTCTGGCGAGTTCGACGGTTGCGTTTTTTGAGCCAAGTGCCCGTGGCTTTGGAAGAGATTTGGTTCGCGGGACCTGGTCTCGGCGAATTGACGGCGGGCGACTTGGGTGACTCCATGTACCTGTTCTACCAAGAGCACTTTGGCGTGTGGATCGCGCGCGTGGAGGACCGGCTGTCGGCCGCCCCCGCCCCCGATTGGGCCTGTGCGCCCTTGGCGATGCCGGCCGGCGCCAACGCGGGGTTCATCGAGCGCCTGTCTTGGACCACCAACAACACCTTGTCCGAATATTCACAAACCTGGTTCGACCCAGCGGTGTGCCGTTACACCTCGCGGCTGAGCCAATGACCCAACGAAAGACACCATGACCCCTTGGAACGCCCTGAACGACCACGCATTGGATCGGCTGTTTCGCCAAGCGCACACCGTGCACGCTTTTACACCCGAGCCGATCGAGCTGCACACGCTGCAAGCGCTCTACGACTTGGTCAAATGGGGCCCCACCGCCTTCAACTCGCAGCCCGCACGCTGGGTGTTCGTCACCAGTGCCGCCGCCAAGGCCCGTTTGTTGCCCGCCCTCATGCCCAGCAACGTGCCGCAGGTGCAAAGCGCGCCGGTGACGGTGATCGTGGCGCACGACCAGCAATTTCAGCGCCATTTGCCCGAGCAATTCCCGGCCTACAACGCCAAGCCTTTGTTCGATGACAACCCTGCCCTGACCGAAGAAACGGCCAAGCGCAACAGCGCTTTGCAAGGCGCTTATGGCATCTTGGCCGCACGCGCGCTGGGTTTGGACGTGGGCGTGATGTCGGGATTTGACGCGGCCAAAGTGGACGCCGAATTTTTCCCCGATGGCCAATACCGCACCAACTTCTTGCTGAATTTGGGCAAAGCCGATCCCAAAGGCATTTACCCACGCGGGCCACGCCTGCCGTTTGACCTGGTGGCCACGGTGATCTGATCGGCATGGACGCTGCAGCACGCCGCAACAGCCTCAACGCTGTGGCGGTGCCCATCGTGGGCGAATTTTTGTTGGGTATTGTGGTGGCGGTGGCGGGCCTGTCCATGGCCGCCAGCATTTCGGACGCCGCGGCGGGCAGCTTCGGCCTGACGCAAATCGTTTTGGAGAGCTTGGCGGTTCTCTTCCGCGTCTTGGCCATTGGCGTGGGTGTGGTGGTCGGTCAAACCTTGGGGGGCAGGCGACAGAACGAGGTGCAAAAGCCAGCGTTCGCGGTGCTCAGCGCCAGCACCTGGGTTGGCCTCAGCGTGGGCCTGGTGTTGCTGCTCGGGCACGACGCCTTGCTGCGGCTGCTCAACGCGCCCGCTGAGGTTTTGCCCTTGGCCGGCACGCTGATGGTGTGGATGGCCCCGGCGATGCTGATCGAGGCACACAACCTAAGTATGTCGGCGGTCTTGCGCGCTCACCTTTTTGCCAAAGAATCCTTGCGCATTATGTTGACGATGCACGCCACGCACCTGTTGTTGGCGTGGCTTTTGATGAAGGGGGTGGGTAACATACCAGGGCTGGGTTTGGAGGGCTACGCCGTGGCCTACGGGCTGAGCCGGGCCCTGGCTTTGTTCCTACACGTGCGGTTTTGGCGCATGCGACTGGGGCTTCGGCCACAAGCCTCACATTGGTTCATCACACCATGGGCCAGTCTGTTGCCCGTGTTGAGGGTGGGCATACCCGGGGCCTTCGTGGAGTTCGGATACCGCTTGGCCTTCATGGTGTCGATCGCCGCCACGGCCAAGCTCGGTGTGGTGGCGCTGGCCACGCACGCCTACACCTTGCAAACCCTCAAGCTGGTGATGATCGGGAGCATGTCGATCGGCTGGGCGGTGGAGATCATGGTGGGCCGCTTGGTGGGCGCAGGCCGCCTTCGCGACGCCAATGCCTTGGTGCTCAAAAGCGTGCGCAGTGGATTGTTGGCTTCGGGCCTGTTGGTGCTGATCGCGGCGAGCACCGCACCGTGGACCATGCGCTTGTTCACCCAAGACCCGGCCATCATCGAGATGGTGCAACACCTGTTGTTCGTGTCGGTGGCCTTGGAGTTGAGCCGGGCCTTCAACATGATCATCAACGGCGCGTTGCGGGCCTCGGGCGATGTGCACTACCCCGCCATGGTCAGCGTCTTGTCCTTTGTGCTGTGTTTGGCGTTGGGCTCGCACGTGATGAGCTTGTGGTGGGGCATCACCGGCATCTGGCTGGCCTACATCGCCGACGAGTGGGTACGTGGGTTCTTGGCCTGGCGGCGTTGGCAAACGGGCGGCTGGTGGTCATCGGCGCGGGCCTCGGCCCGCCACGTCCGGCACCGCTGAATCGACAGGTAGGCGAGCGCGGCCTCAGTCGGGCAGGGACTTATCTTGCGCGCGCAGGGCAAATTCGGCCCGCAAGGCGCGCAGCTTTTCGCGCGGGTCTTCTTTGATGGTGTTTTGGTCCAAGGCCATTTCGGCGATGAAACGGCTGGGCAGGCCGGCGATGGTGTCGCGGCCTTTTTTGCGGCGTTTGAGCCAGCTCACCGACAAGGTGCGTTGGGCGCGGGTGATGCCCACGTACATCAGTCGGCGCTCTTCTTGCAAGCGCAGCGCTAGGCTTTCTTGCGCGGCTTCGCTGCTGGCGTCGGCATCGTCGTCGAGCTTGAAGGGCAACAGGCCTTCGTTGACGCCGGCGAGCGTGACGTGCGGCCACTCCAAGCCTTTGGAGGCGTGCAGCGTGGACAGGGTGACGACGTTTTGGTCTTGTTCGCGCTCGCTCAAGGTGGAGAGCAGGGCGATGGTTTGTACCACCTCCAACAAGGTTTTGCGCTCGCTTTGGGTTTGAACGCCGGCTTCGTCGGTGATCTCGCCGCCACAACGCCCGGCCATCCAGTCGCAAAAGTCCACCACATTGCCCCAGCGGGCAGCGGCCACTTTTTCGTTGTCTTCGCTTTCGATGAGGTGCTGCTCGTAGGCGATGTCTTTGAGCCACTCGGTCAAAAACGCTCGCGCGGCTTCGGCGCCTTCGGTGTGGCGGGCGCGGTACTCCAAGTCGTTGACCGAGCGGCCAAACTCGTGCAGCGTGGCCACGGCGCGCGTAGGCAAGGCGCTGGCGAGTGAGTTCGAGAACAGGGCCTCGAACAGGCTGATCTTGTATTGGGTGGCGAAGTTGCCGAGCTGCTGCAAGGTTTGGTGGCCGATGCCGCGCTTGGGTGTGGTGGCCGCGCGCACGAACGCCGGGTCGTCGTTGTTGTTGACCAGCAAGCGCAACCACGCGCACAGGTCGCGGATTTCGGCGCGGTCAAAAAAGCTCTGGCCGCCTGAGACCTTGTAGGGAATTTGCGCACGGCGCAGCGACTGCTCGAACGCCCGTGCCATGTGGTTGGCGCGGTAGAGGATGGCGAAGTCGCGCCACTCTTTGTGCACGCTGCTGGCGCGCAGGCTTTGGATGCGGGCTACGGAGCGTTCGGCCTCGTGGTCTTCGTTGTCGGCGTCCACCACGCGCACTGGCTCGCCTTCGCCCAAGTCGCTCCACAGGGTTTTGGGGAAGAGCTTGGGGTTAGGGCCAATGACGTTGTTGGCCGCGCGCAAAATGGCGCTGGTGGATCGGTAGTTCTGCTCGAGCTTGATGACCTTGAGCTCGGGGAAGTCTTGCGGCAAGCGCTTGAGGTTGTCCAAGGTCGCGCCGCGCCAGCCATAAATCGACTGGTCGTCGTCGCCCACCGCGGTGAAGCGCGCACGCTCACCCACCAAGAGTTTGAGCAGCTCGTATTGGGTGGCGTTGGTGTCTTGGTATTCGTCCACCAGCACGTGGCCCATTTTTTTCTGCCACTTCTCGCGCACCTCGGTGTGGTCGCGCAGCAGCTTCAAAGGCAGGGCGATCAGATCGTCAAAGTCCACGCTTTGGTAGGCGCTCAGGCGCTCTTCGTACAAGCCCATGATGGTGGCCGCCACGCGATCGTCTTCACCGCGGGCCTGGGCCATGGCTTGCTCGGCATTGAGCCCTGCGCTTTTCCAGGCGCTGATGGTCCACTGCCAGCCGCGAGCGGTGTTGGCGTCGGTGGTGCTGCCACAGTCTTTGAGCAGGCTGGTGATGTCGTCGGTGTCGAGGATGGAGAACTGTTTTTTCAGCCCCAGCACCTCGCCGTCGTCGCGCAGCAAGCGCACACCCAAGGCGTGGAAGGTGCAGATGAGGGTTTTTTTCGCCTCGCGCCCGACCAACTGTTTGGCGCGTTCGCGCATCTCGGCCGCGGCTTTGTTGGTGAAGGTGATGGCCGCGATGCGCTCCGGGGCCAAGCCGGCTTGGATCAGCCGGCCAATTTTGTGCGTGATGACGCGGGTTTTGCCCGAACCTGCGCCGGCCAGCACCAAGCACGGTCCACCGAGGTGGTTGACCGCTTCGAGTTGGGCAAGGTTCAGACCGTTGGACATGGGCAAAGCCTTTGATCATACGGCCTGGCTCTTCCTGCACAATGGCAACACTGTGCTCAACATCCTTTTCGTCACCTTTCCTTTCTTTGCCTTGGTCTTGGCGGGTTTTGTGGCCACGCGTCGCGGCATGTTGCCCGTGGCGGCCATCCCCGGGCTCAACAGCTTCGTGTTGTTTTTTGCCCTGCCGGCCATGCTCTACCGCTTTGGCTCGACCACGCCGATCGACCAATTGCTCGACGGTGCGGTGTTCGGCGTCTATTTGTTTTGCGCTTTGGTGATGGTGGGCTTTGCCTTGGCCATGACACTGAGCGCGCGCATCCGTTGGAACGACGGGGCTTTGGGGGCTTTGGTGGCGGCGTTTCCCAACACCGGCTTCATGGGCGTGCCTTTGCTCGCGGCGCTGGTGGGTCCGTCCAGCGTAGGCCCAGTGATCGTGCTCATCTTGGTGGACATGGTGGTCACCAGTTCCTTGTGCGTGGCCCTGTCGCGGCTTGACGGTACCCAAGGCCATGGCGCACAAGCCATGCTCGACGCTGGCAAGAAGGCCTTGCGCGGCGTGCTCAGCAACCCCATGCCCTGGGCCATCGTGTTGGGTGCCGTGGCCTCGGCCGCCGAATTTCGGTTCCCGTTGCCGGTGGAACAAACCCTTTGGCTCTTGGCCGATGCGGCCTCGCCCGTGGCGCTGTTCACCATCGGGGCGGTGTTGGCGCGCTCACAAATGCAATCCAACCACCCCATGCCTTTGGCGGATTACTGGCCCGTGGTGCTGATGAAGTTGTTGTTGCACCCCGTGCTGGTCTTGTTGGTCGGTGTGGCGGCGATCCAGCTGGGCGTGCCCTTGGAGCCACAAGCCTTGACCGTGATGGTCTTGGTCGCTGCCCTGCCCAGCGCCAGCAACGTGTCGCTGCTCGCCGAGCGCTTGGGGGCGGACAACGGGCGGATTGCCCGCATCATTTTGTTCACCACGGCATTGGCCTTCTTCAGCTTTTCGGCGGCGGTGACGCTGCTGATCTGAGCGCTGGTCAAATCGACACGGGGTCGACGTCCACCGCATAGCGAATCAAGCCCTTGGCTTCGGGGGCGCTGCGCGTGTGCAGCAGGGTGTGTTGCCAGGCGTGCAAAAACCGCTGCAAGGCGCTGCGAGACACCGCCTCGACCAACAACTGCGCACGCTCGACATTGGCCACCCGCTGAATCGTCAAGGGCACCGCGGGGTAGAGCGTGACGTCTTCGCGGTGGGGCAAATCACCTGCCGCGCCCGCGGCCAAGTTTAAAAAAGCCTGGGCCGCGGCTTGGGTTTTGGCGTCGGCGCGCACCAAGGCTTGGTGACCCAAGGGGGGCATGCCGGCGGCGGCTCGCTCGGCCAACTGCTCGGCGGCAAAGCGCGGGTAGTCGTGAACTTTGAGGGCTTGGAACACGGCGTGGGTGGGGTGCCAAGTTTGCACCCACATTTCACAGGCCACGCCTTGCGCGGCGGCGAATTCGGCATCGCGCCCGGCACGACCCGCGGCCTGCATCAACAGGGCAAACAAGCGTTCGGGGGCTTTGTAGTCGCTGGCAAAGAGGGCTGCGTCGGCGTTGATGCTGGCCACCAAGCCCATGCGCCGAAAGTCGTGCCCTTTGGCGATCATTTGCGTGCCTACCAAGATGTCGACCTCGCCGCTGTGCATGGCCTCGAGCTGGGCTTGCAAGCTGCCTTTGAGGCGCGTTGTGTCGGCGTCCATGCGCGCTACCCGCACAGGGTTGCCGTCGGGTCGGCGCACGTCGGCGAACAAGGCGCTGAGGTGTTCTTCGATTTGTTCGGTGCCACGGCCCACCGGGGCAATGTCCAGGTTGCCGCAGTCTGGACAGGCCCTGGGCACGCGGTCGGTGAAGCCGCAGTGGTGGCAGCGCAGGGTGCGGTCGAATTTGTGGAACACGCGGTAAGCGCTGCAGTGTGGACAGCTGCTTTTCCAGTCGCAGGCGTGGCACGACAGCACCGGCGCGTAGCCCCGGCGGTTGAGCAAGACCAAGCATTGCTCGCCCCGCGCGATGCGGTCTTGCATGGCGCTGAGCAAGGGTGGGGCGATGACCGCGCCCTTGGGCTGGTGGTTCATGTCCAGCAAACGCCAGTGGGGCAGCGCGCCGCCGCCGATGCGCGTGGGCATGTTCAGGCGCAGGTAGCGACCTTGCTCAGCGGCGTGCCAACTTTCGATGGAGGGGGTGGCCGAGCCCAACACGATGGGGCACGGTGTGCCGCTGGTTTCGCTGATGTGTTTGGCGCGGTAAACCGCCAAATCCCGTGCGGAGTATCGGGCGCCGTCTTGGCTTTTGTAGCTCGGGTCGTGTTCTTCATCGACCACGATCAGCCGCAGCCCGGGCAAGCTGGCAAACACCGCCATGCGCGTGCCCAAGACGATGCGCGCTTGGCCCATGTGTGCGGACAACCAGCTGCCGAGTCGCTGCGCGGGCGTCATGCCGCTGTGCAGACACACCACCGCCGAGGGGCCGAGCAAAGGCTCAAAGCGCTCGCGAAAACGCGCCTCGAGCTGGGGCGTCAGGTTGATCTCCGGCACCAACACCAAGACTTGCGCGCCAGGCGCTTGCAGGGCCGACTCGGCCGCGCGTAAATAGACCTCGGTTTTGCCGCTGCCGGTGGCCCCGAACAAGAGTACCGGTTGTTGGGCGTGCGCCAAGCCATCCAAGACCTGCGCTTGTTCGGCGCTGAGCACGGGCCGCGGCAGGGGTTGGGCTGCTTGGGCTGAGGGTGTGCGTGCCGCGTGCTTTTTCAGGCGGCGGGCCAATCGAGCCTCGTCCAAGTCTTTGAGCGCGGCGGGCAGCGCGCCCATCGCCACTTCGCCCAAGCTGCGTTGGTAATAGCGTGCGGCAAACTGCACCAATTGCAACCACTCGGCATTCAGGGCGGGAAGACCGACCATCACAGATTGCACCGACTTGGTTTGTGATTCGCCCACATCGCACGGGGGGTGGTTGGGGCAGTCTTGCACGATACCCATGACGGTTCGCTGGCCCAAGGGCACTCTAACCAAGGTCCCGGGTGCAAGCGCATGCTCACTTCGATAGTTCAGGGCGGCACCCATCCCGCTGTGGGCGGGTGTGGAAACGACGACGCTGGGCCAATGTGCCATCTTAGGGTCCGTTTCTCAGTTTCGGCATTGAAAGAGGGCGTAAGTCATTGATTTTGAAGCGCTTGATGGACTATCCCAGTTTTCTGTGGATAACTTTGTTGATAGCTGGTCTGACTGGCCCACAAAGCCTTAATAATCAAGGCCTTGCTTGAACTGCATTGGGAAAAGGCAGAAACATGAAATCCTTATGAATCATGGACTTAGCGAAATTTCAGTGTATGAAAATCAGGCCGTATGGCATTCTGGCCGCAGTGGACCGAGGGGCACTCATTTTGTGCATAACTGGGGTTTGTCAAGCTCGAAAAAACCCGGTTTTTGTGTTATAGGCCTGCTGTCTTGGGTGAAAAAGCGGGCCCGCAGCCGCGTGAAGAGCCTTCAGTTTGCGCGGTTCTGACGTATGTTTTTGGAGTGGCGGTGCACCGCATCGACCAGGACCGATACGTTCTCGGGTGGTGTGAACTGGCTGATGCCGTGGCCCAGGTTAAAGATGTGGGTGGCACCCGTGCCTGCGCCTTGGTGGGGACAACCAAAGCTGTTGATCACTTGGGCCACTTCAGCGTCGATCTGTTCTGGCGAGGCAAACAGCACGTTGGGGTCGATGTTGCCTTGCAAGGCCTTGCCTTGGGGGCCTTCGCCGACCTGTGCGCGGGCTTTGCCCAAGTTGGCCGTCCAGTCCAAGCCCAAAGCGTGGCAGTCCAGGTCGCTCATGTCGTCAAGCCACAGACCGCCGCCTTTGGTGAAGACGATGCGCGGGATGGTGGCGCCGTCGTATTCGCGGTGGAGTTGTGACAAGACACGGCGCGTGTAGGCCAGGCTGAAGGTTTGGAAGTTGCCGTCGGCCAGCACGCCGCCCCAGCTGTCAAAAATCATCACGGCTTGGGCGCCGGCTTCGATTTGGGCGTTGAGGTAAGCCGCCACGGCGTCCGCGTTGATTTGCAACATGCGGTGCATCAGGTCGGGGCGGCTGTACATGAAGGTTTTGACGGCGCGGTAGTCGTCGCTGCCGCCGCCTTCGACCATGTAACAGGCCAAGGTCCAAGGGCTGCCCGAAAAACCGATCAGCGGCACGCGGCCTTTGAGGGCCCGGCGGATGCTGGTGACGGCGTCAAACACGTAGCGCAGCTTGTTCATGTCCGGAACGGCCAAGGCGTTGACCGCGGCTTCATCACGCACGCGGTGCGCGAATTTGGGACCTTCACCTTGGGCGAAGCTCAGGCCCAGGCCCATGGCGTCGGGTACGGTCAGGATGTCGCTGAACAGGATGGAGGCGTCCAAGGCGTATCGGTCCAAGGGCTGCAGCGTGACTTCGGTGGCGAAGTCCACATTGGTGGCCAAGCCCATGAAGCTGCCGGCCTTGGCGCGGGTGGCGCAGTACTCGGGCAGGTAGCGCCCGGCTTGGCGCATCAACCACACGGGGGTGTGGTCGGTGGGTTGGCGCAGACAAGCGAGCAAAAAAGTGTCGTTCTGCAATGGATCGAAGCGCATCAAAAATCTCTCTTCAAACAGGTTGATTGCATTATCCCGCAAGCTTTTTCAAACACCTACCTGTGGGATCGGCTTCATTGGGCGAGTGCTGCGCGGACGTCGGCGACCGAGATCAACTCGGACAAGACCACGGGCGCGGCGTTGGGTCGGTACAAGGCGTACACGGGCACACCGCTGCGGCCCAAGGCCGTCAGTGCTTGTGTGACGGCGGGGTCGCGGCGCGTCCAGTCGGCGCGCAGCAAGGTCACTTCGCGCTGGGCAAAGTCTTGCAGCAGCGCAGGGTCGGACAAGGTCGTGCGTTTGTTGTATTGGCAGGTCACGCACCACGCGGCCGTGAAGTCAACGAACACCGGGCGTCCTTGGGACAAGGCGCTCGCTTGCCGCTCGGCGGTCCAAGCTTGCCAGGACACACCGTCGACCGCGGTGACCGTAGGGGCGTCGGGTGCGGGGACTTGGCGGGTGATGTTTGGGCCCACGGTCCAAGCGGTGGCGACCAACACCAAGGCGGTGAAGGCCACCACGCCCTTGCGAGCGCCGCCGTTCAGGCCCCACGCCCACACGAGTGCGCTCAGCGACACCAAGAGCATCAACAAAGCGGCTGCGCCATCGATCCCGCTTTGCTGGCCCAGCACCCACAGCAGCCACACGACGGTGGCAAACATGGGGAACGACAAGCCTTGGCGCAAGGTGTTCATCCAAGCGCCGGGACGCGGCAGGGCGCGCGCCACCGCGGGCCACCAACTCGCCAACAGGTAGGGCAGGGCCATGCCCACGCCCAAAGCGGCGAACACCATCAAGGCCTGTGCGGCGGGCAAGGCAATGGCCAGCCCCAAGGAGGCGCCCATGAGCGGCGCCGTGCAAGGCGAGGCGATGGCCGTGGCCAGGACACCGGTGAAAAACGCGTCCACCGTGGGGTTGCGCGCTTGCCAACTGGCCACGCTGCTGGGCAAGACGCTGCCGAATTCAAACAAGCCCACCAAGTTCAAGCCGATCAGGGTGAAGAGCACGGCCAACGCGGCGACCACGGCAGGGCTTTGGAGTTGGAAGCCCCAGCCGAGCTGCTCGCCCGCCGCGCGCAAGCTGAGCAAGAGCGCGCCCAAGGCCGCGAAGGACAGCACCACACCGGCCGTGTAGGCCACGCCTTGCCAACGGTGCGCGCGGGCCGCCGCCGGGTCGCTCGAGAGTTGGGCGAACGACAACACCTTGATCGCCAACACGGGGAACACGCAGGGCATCAAGTTCAGGATCAGGCCCCCAATCAAAGCGCCGATCAACGCCATCCACAAGGTCAAGGGCGAGGTGCTGGGGGGGGCTGGGTCTTTTTCGAGCGCGGCTTTCAAGGCATCGGGGATGGCCACGGGCAGGGCGCTCACCGCAGGCCAGTTGCCAGCCACGGGGGCTTCAAAGCGAACGCCAGCGCCGCCCGCGGCCGGTGCGATCACCCAGGCCATGCGGGTGGGGGCCTCGCTGCGGTGCGCGGACAAAGGCACATCGGCGGTCCAACGGTCGTCACGCCAGCGTTGCGTCCAAGGCGCGCCGGGCTCGATCACCGCCGGGGTTTCGGGAAAGACCTCCAAGGTTTGACCTTGCCAAGCGCGGGGCAGTTGGCTCAAGGTCAAGTTCAAACCTTGGGCCGACACGGTCAGTGACTGACCATCGGCGGGCAGATCAACGGGTCGCAAAGCCCAGGCCGCTTCAAACAGCCTTCGGTGCTGAGCGGTCGAGGTGTTGACCGGCAAGCGCAGACCGAATTGCCCTTCTTCAGGAATGCACTCGGTGCGGCAGGCCAGCCAACTGGCGAAGAGGCCCACGTCGATGTGGGTGCCTTGGAAGCCCTTAGCGACTGTTAAAGGCACGGGCAACAACACCCGCTCGCCATAGCCGTAGTTGGCCAAGGTGCCCAGCGGGAATTTGGTGGGTGTGGGCCATTGTATGGGCCCAGCGGTGACGCCTACGGGTAGTGTCCACTGCAGCTCGGTGGGCAGTCCAGAGTCACCAGGGTTTTTCCAATAGGTGTGCCATTTCGGCGCGTGGTCCAGCAGCAAACCCAGCCACACGGTTTGCCCAGGCGCTGCGCCCTCGGGCGCGTGGGCCAGCAATTCGGCGCGGACTTGCCCGGTATCGACACCGGCTCCGCCGGCAGCGGACGCGGTGGTCGGGGACCAGTTTTGTGCGACCACCGCGACGGGGCTTGCCAACAGGCAGGCGGCCAGCACCCAGTGGGGCCAATGACGGCGAATGGCGGCGAGTGAAACGTGGGGCATGGTGCGTTAAATATAGGCGGTTTGATTCCACACCATCCAGGCCGCGGTCAACACCAAGGCCAGGGCCATGGTTTGGTTGAAGCGGCGCAGCCGCCCACCGGTCGCTTGGCCATCCACGATCGGCCCCGCCAACCAGTGGCGCAGCACCGAACCCACGCTGGCGTAGGCCAAGTTGCTGAGCAAGGCGTAGGCCATGAGCACGGGCAAGACCTGAACGAAGCGGGCTGCCGCGTCGGCTTGGCCGCTGATCCAGCCGCCGACGATCGACAAGGCCATCATCCAAGCCTTGATGTTGAGGAACTGCAAACCCACACCTTGCCAAAACCCCACGCGCAAGGGGGCTTGCGATAGGTCTTGCAAGCGGTGGCTGTTCGCCAAGCGCCACGCCAGCCAACAGAGATACGCCGAGCCGGCCAACACAATCACCCAGCGCAGGGCAGGCACCGCCAGCACCAAGGCGCCAAAGCCCAAGCTGCCGATCAAGAGCAGCAAACCCCAGCCCACCGGCACGGCGAACACAAAACGCATCGCTGCGCGCAGGCCCCCGTTGGCGGCCAAGGTGGCCGACAGCGTGGTGTTGGGGCCGGGCGTGAAGCTGGTGGCTGTGGCCAACACCAGCAAGGCCCACCATTCTTGTGTGCTCATGCGGCGGTGGTGCTCAGCTCGTCGAGCCGCTCCATGGCCAAGAGCCATTGGGCTTCGACCTCGGCGTGTCGCGTTGAGAGTTGGGTGGCTTTGGCGGGGTCGGTGGCGAAAAGCTGGCCGTCTTCGAGTTGGGCGGCGATCTCGGCCTGTTCTTTTTCCAAAGCCGCGATGGTTTCGGGCAAGGCGTCGCGTTCGCGTTGTTCTTTGTAACTGAGCTTGCGCTTGGCCGTGTTTGAGACAGGTGCTGCGGCCGCGGGGGCGGGCTTGCTGGCTTGAGCGATCGGGGCCGGCGCTGCGTTGGCGCTGTTCATCTGAGCGCGCGCGGACTGGGTCATCCAGTCTTCAACGTCGCCCACGTATTCGCGCCAAGCGCCATCGCCCTCCGAGACCAAGGTGCTGGTGACGACGTTGTTCAAGAAGCGGCGGTCGTGGCTGACCAAGAACACCGTGCCTTCGTATTGCTGCAACAAGTCTTCGAGCAACTCCAAGGTGTCTATGTCCAAATCGTTGGTGGGCTCGTCGAGCACCAAGACGTTGGCCGGACGCGCAAACAGGCGCGCCAACAACAAGCGGTTGCGCTCGCCACCCGACAAGGTGCGCACCGGCGCATTGGCGCGGGCCGGTGAGAACAAAAAGTCGGACAAATAGCTTTTGACGTGGGTGCGCTTGCTGCCGATCTCAATCCATTCGCTGCCCGGGCTGATGAAGTCTTCGAGCGTCGCGTCCAAATCGATTTGCTCGCGCATTTGATCGAAATAGGCCACGGCGATTTTGCTGCCTTGGCGAACCGTGCCGCTGTCGGGGGCGAGTTCGCCCAAGATCAGTTTGAGCAAGGTGGTTTTTCCTGCGCCGTTGGGGCCGATCAAGCCGATCTTGTCGCCACGCAGCAAAGTGGCCGTCACCGAACGCACCACGGTTTTGCGCGTGCCATCGGCTTGCACAAAGGCCTTGCTGACGCCGTCGAGTTCGGCCACGATCTTGCCGCTGCTCTGACCGCTGGAGACTTCCAACTTGACGCTGCCCACCGCGTCGCGCCTCTGTGCGCGTTGCGAGCGCAGCTGTTCCAGTCGCGTGATGCGCCCTTGCGCACGGGTGCGACGGGCCTCCACGCCTTTGCGGATCCACACCTCTTCTTGTGCGAGCAATTTGTCGGCCCGGGCGTTGATGACCGCTTCTTGCGCCTGCTGCTCTTCCTTGAGCGTTTGGTATTGCGCAAAGTTGCCGGGGTAGCTCAGCAAGCGACCGCGGTCGAGCTCGACCATGCGCGTGGCCACGCGGTCCAAGAAGGCGCGGTCGTGGCTGATGGTGACCAAACTGCCTTTGTAGTCCAGCAGCAAGTCTTCCAACCAAGTGATGCTGTCCATGTCCAAGTGGTTGGTGGGCTCGTCGAGCAAAAGCACGTCGGGGCGGCTCACCAAGGCTTGAGCCAAGGCCACACGTTTCTTATTGCCGCCCGAGAGGGCGCCAATGGATTGCGCAGGCTCCAAATGCAAGCGGTGCAAGGTCTCTTCAACCCGTTGCTCCCAGTTCCAAGCATCCAGCGCCTCAATGCGGTTTTGTAAAGCATCCAAATCCAGGCCGTCGGCACCGCTCAGGTAGAGATCACGCGCCTCGATCGCATCGGCCAAACCCAAGCTGGCGGCCTCAAAAACGCTGGAAGCCGCGTCGAGTATGGGCTCTTGAGGCACATAGGCCACGCGCAAACCGTTTTGGGTGTGCAGCGTGCCGTCGTCGGGCTTGTCGATGCCCGCCAAGATTTTCAGCAAAGACGATTTGCCCGTGCCGTTGCGGCCGATCAAGCCCACGCGCTCTTGCATTTCGAGCGAAAAATCGGTGTGATCCAAGAGGGGCACATGGCCAAAAGCCAGTTGTGCGTTTTGTAAAGAGAGCAGCGCCATGAGGTCCTTATCGGTCAACCTCCGATTATGGTGGACACGGTCCTTTATATAGAGGCGTGAAGCCATTTACGAGACGCTCCCGATGAGGGCGACTGAGCGACTGTAAAAAGATGGAAAAACTTTTCAGATATTTGACTCGGGCTCAAAATCTGTTGTATACTGCAAGGCTTCGCTGCTCACAATGCAGACGGCACAAGCCAGAGCAAAAAGCAGTGAAGGGCCAGAAAAAAATCAGTACAAACCCTGAAATAATTTGACCAGACGCAAAAAATTGTGTCATAATACGAGGCTCAGCTGATCGCAGCGGAGTGGGGCAAAAGAGAGAAGCTTGGTGCTTTGATTGGATGCTTGGATCATTAAAAATACACAGCCGATAAGCG
>Ga0315907_10000482_pt1 | contig 57555 bp, 61 predicted proteins | sample LakEriMetagenome_3_FD_203525 | JGI IMG/M metagenome (GOLD analysis project Ga0315907, IMG submission 203525) | Freshwater fungal communities from buoy surface, Lake Erie, Ohio, United States - Buoy 12 MA123 | ecosystem: Environmental > Aquatic > Freshwater > Lake > Lake biofilm | place: USA... | reverse complement strand
GAATTATGAATTATGAATTATGAATTATGAATTATGAATTATGAATTATGAATTATGAATTATGAATTATGAATTATGAATTATGAATTATGAATTATGAATTATGAATTATGAATTATGAATTGGGAAGTGGGGTGTAGGGTGTGGGGTGTGGGGTGTGGGAATTGGGGAATTGGGGAAGTGGGGAATTGGGGAATTGGGGAATTGGGGAGAGGGGAGAATAAATAAAAATAATCTCCTATCTCCTGACTCCTATCTCCTGACTCCTATCTCCTGACTCCTATCTCCGGAATCCTGACTCCTGACTCCTGACTCCTGACTCCTGACTCCCAACCCCACCAACAAACTTTTTGCCGCAAACCCTAATTATAAATAGACTTTTAATAACCAAAGAAAGAAAGGAATAGTCAGAAAACTAGCAAGGGTAGTGACCACAACTGTGCGGGCCATTAAAGCTGCTGAACCACCGAATTCTGTGACTAAAATGACAGTATTAACGGCGGTGGGCATGGCACTTTGTAGGATGAGAATTTTTAGATCCATACCAGTTAATCCTAAACTATTGCCGATCGCAAATGCCAAAAGAGGAGCGACTAAAAGACGCAAACAGACCCCTAATAATTCTAATTTACCGATCGCTAATTTTTGCTGAGATAATTGGATACCTAGGATAATTAAAGCCAAAGGAATTGCCGCTTGTCCCAGATAGCTAACACTTTTATCTAATTGCAGGGGAAGATGAAAAGAGAAAGTTTGAAAGCTAATGCCGATAAAAATTGACCAGATTAAGGGCAAGCGAAAAACTAGGCGAAATCCTGAAAGAAAGCTTTTTCCTCGCAAATAAGCGGGACTAATACCAAATAAAAGAATACTAGAGCCAATCATATAGATTATCGCTCTTTCCAGTCCGGCCGCACCCAGGGCAAAACTAGCCACCGGTAAACCCATATTACCGTTATTGGGCATCACGGCGGCAGCCATGAGGCTTTTGCGGGTATCATCATCGAGACTGAGACAATAGGCCATAATTTCGACGACAATCACCATTACCAATGAAATAAGGGCAAAGCCTAGGAGAATTAAACCGATATTGCTGGCGGATAAAGTGGTGCGATAGAGTCCATCAATCACCAAAGCGGGGGCAAGAATATATACCGTGATTTGGGAAAGGGAATGCACTTCCACAGTGAGAATTTTTCCTGCTATCACACCGATGAGGATGATAAAACCCACTGGAACAATAGCGGAGAGGATGACAAGCATTAATCAGGTAAAAAGTAAATAGTAAACAGAAAAAACTTATCTGATTTTTTAACAGATTTCTGTTATATCTTCATATAAAGATTCGATCGCACAGTGAAAATCGATACTAGCTAGATAAATATCTGCTCCTTTGCTGTAGGGATAAAGAACCCAGAATCCTTCGTCATTGCGACGAAAACAATCTACACTGATGCGTTCTTGACTGATAAGAACGTATTCTTCTAAAGTTTCAAGGGAACGATAGTCGGCAAATTTATCGCCCCGATCTCGCTTCGCGAGCGCGTTGCGAGCAAAAGCAGCAGTAGTGGGGGATAATACTTCTACAATCAAGCGCGGATAACGGATAAAATCTTCCGAGAAAGACCGATTATCTCGCGAGTCGCAAGTGACCACAAGATCGGGATAAAAATAACTATTAGCTATTTCTAGACGAACTTTCATATCTGTGGCATAGACAAGACAACCACTACCCCGCAGCCGGTTTTTTAAAAGTGTGGCTAAGTTGATAATAATCATACCATGGGCTTTACTTGCACCAGCCATGGCGTAGGTTTGACCGCGAATGTATTCGTGTTTATCCTTGGCTATTCTCTCCGTTGCTAAATAATCTTCCGGGGAAAGATAGTTATGGTCAAAGTTAGCAATCATTTGGTTAAATCACCTTTATTGTCTCTAAAATCAATTCTAACTCTCGATCGAGGAGCGGTACATTTTAAAAAATTGTCTGACCAACACCTGCCAATTTTGCCAGTTGCTCGGCAAATTGTTGAGCTAATTGACCGGCTCGGACAATATCTAGTAAAAAAGCCTTATCCCGCCACATAAATCACTTGTGCTGTCTCTAAAATCTCTCGTTGACGAATCCAATTATGACTCTGCTCGATCGATTTTTTCGTTAGCAAATCAACTTTCCGTCCCAATAAATTCTCTAATTCCCGTTTCATCCTCGAAAACTCCAGAAGTCCCCAAGAAACACTATCGGCTCTCTTGGGTTTGGTGGGTAAAATGTATTCTAAGATACATTCCTGCCAGTGAGCGACTGGAACGAACCACAAAGACACAAAGGACACAAAGATTGATCGGTTCTATAAAGGGGAATTATCGCTAACCACACGAAAACCGATATCATAGAGTCCAGCAGTAGCCAGAAATTTGACCCGGTAGGCCGAGCGACATTTGTTAGGGCCGTCATTCCAGGAACCCCCGCGTAAAACTCGTCTGTCCCTATCTTCTATTGTGGCTGCTTCGTAGTTATCGCGCCAGTAATCTGCACACCATTCCCTGACATTTCCGTGCAGATCGTAGAGTCCGAAAGGGTTAGCGACGGCAAACATTCCCACCGGTGTGGTTTCTCTGCGATCGCAGCCTAGGGAACCTTCCCCATAACGACCAGAACTGCACACTTTTCCGCCATAATCCCAGTCCACCCCGGAATAGTTGGCTAAATCAGTGGAAATTGTCGGGCCGAAGTGAAAAGGGGTTGATGTTCCTCCCCGACAAGCGTATTCCCATTCTTTTTCTGCGGGTAAACGATAATTGAGTCCCGTGAGACGGGATAGGCGATCGCAAAATTCCACCGCTTCCCACCAGTTAATTTGTTCTACGGGGCGATCATAACCTTCAAAATGGGCCGGATAGGGATTAAGTTCAATATTTACTGGTTCTAATTTTGCCACCTCGCGCCATTGTCGTTGGGTGATTGGGTAGCGACTCAGGCAAAAAGCCTGAATATTAACCGGAGATTGGGGACTTTGACTCAATTTCCAGCCTAACTCGCTTTTGGGCGCACCGATGAGGTATTGACCGCTAGGGAGAGAAATCATCTCTAAAAAGGTTTTTTTGCTTAAAAAATATTTATAACCTCGATTAGTGACTTTTTCCCGTTTAATTTCCTCACCTTTGCTATTAACAGTGACCACCTCATCGGTAAAATCTAACCATTCTCCCATTCTGCACCCCTCTATCGGTTATCGGTTGATCAGGTTCAGCTGCGAGCCTAAAAACATCTCGAAACCTACCAGTTTAAGAATAACAAGACTTCGATCGCTTATCCCCCGATCAGTTTTAATTTTAATTAATTTTTTGGATTGTTCCCCCTCACTTCCCACCTTCCCACTCCCCATATTAATTGCTGGAGTGATTAACAACTTCAGGGACAATCTCTAATTCTTGTTCACCAATTATAGGTAAATGATTTTTCTGTAAACCCATAGCAGTTAAACAAGTATTGAGAGAGTTTATCGCTTGGTTATAATCCTCAATTTTTTGGTGAATTTCTTCCTGTTTGCGGGCATTATTCGCAATTTTTTCCGCCGCTTCCTGTTCTAAGGTTTGTTCTAGATAATAACGAGCTTGATTGAACTGTTGTAGAATAGTATCGGCTTGTTTTTTCGCCATTGGTATCAATTGATTTTTTAAAGTATTATTAATAGTTTGACGGAAGTTTTTCTGAATTGTCACTGATACTTTTGGCTCAAAATCTAACTTAAGTAATTGACGGATAGCGGGTTCAGCACCAAGAATACTTTCACAGTCATAACCTTGGGCAGTTTGTTGGACAGTTTGCCGAAATTGAAAGATAGAAAAAGTGCCTTCGTTGTAAAAATTGTTATTTTCTCTTACATAGCGATCACACTCTGTTCTCGCTTCGGAAACTAAGGCATGAATTAACTGATCTTCTAGCTGTTTTAGCTGATTTTCTATGCCCCCATCGTTACCCAATAAACGATAGATTTGCCGATAATAATCACCTTGCCTTACCGCATCTAAAAGACGCTGACAAAAGCGAGTAATTAAACTGGTTGACTCCTCAATTAACACATCTTCTAGCTGGTTAGACAGATAATAAAAAGCTTCTACTAATACTGCTAATAAAGGTGCTGTGGCATTGCGAGGATGGTTTAAAGTCGCTTGCGAGTAGGCATTTTTGACAGAAAAAGTATTTAATAACTCATCTAATCTTGATACCATTCTTGCTTTCAGTTTCTTAAAGTCTTCCTCAAAGTTTTCATCGCTATTAACCACGATAGCATTGACATAACCATCGATATGTTTAGTTAATTTCTCTCCCACTTCTTTTAATTCTTGATTGAGGTGATTTAACTCCAGAGCTTTCATCGCCTCAATTTCTCGTGGTTGACTTTCTAAATCACGATAAATCTCTTGATAATGATTTTTGAGAGTAATGCAGAGAGATTGTAAATCATCAGCTAAATTAGCAAACAATTGCGGACGTTTTTCTTCGGTGAGATAACGAGTAATTGCTGTGCGAAATTCTGCGATACCGCTATCAGCAATTAACTGCTCTAATAAAGGAGTTCCCCACTCACTTAAAACTCGGAAATAATTTTTATTGGGAGTTTCATAACCGTGGATGGAAACTTTAAAGGGAGTTGCCAGTAATTTACCGGAGTTGGCACAATAGTTATTAAACTCGCTGACAAATTGCGGTGTTTCTTCTTGTCCTCCTAAATTTTTCACACTTTCGGCAAAGATAGAATCTAAACCATAACGCTGATTAATATTGGTTTGATTTTTCACCTGATACCCATAAAATCCTAAAAGTCCACTGGTTTTGTAGAGGCGGGAAGTATCACGAAATTGCGTTTGAATCAGGTTTTCTAAACGTTGTTTTAGTTGGGCTGCGTACCAGGTTTCATCAATGCGGTTAAAAACATAAAAAACTCGATCACGAATACCAGCATTAGAGCGAATTTTTTCGAGTAATTCCGTTTCTTCTGTGGCTAATTCTCCCGCAGAAGCAGCCTTTAAAACACAAACCACTGCCGAAGTATCAGGATGCTCTATTTTACGATAGGCTAATGCGGCATCTTTTTTGACTGGGGCATCAATACCGGGCAAATCTACCAAAACGTTACCATCTTTAAGGAGAGGATGATGACAGTAATATTCTAGACGTTTTAAGACGGCACTATTGCTACCACGACGGGCAAAACTGGCCGCTTCTGCTAAATTAGAAAAGTGAAATTGTTCCATGGAATAGGTGGCATTATGCAGGGTATGGATCCGCTCACGATTTTGAGTAAATCCTTCAATTAATAATTTTAAACCCTGAGCTTGTTTAGCTCGCTCGGATTTGCCTTCTCCCCCTTCCTGTTCGATAATTTTTTGACAGTATTGGTTTAACTGACTACAGTATTCGGGGGAATTAATGTTACTGGGATTAGTTAATTGTAGATTTTGACAGACGGTATCGACTAAAGTACGAATTTCTACTTCGCTGAGAAAGGTTAAAACCACTCTTTCCTCATCAGCTTCTGCGTACTCAATATAACATTCTGTACCCGTTGCGTGTCCTTCGGCACTATAGAGCAATTCTCGCTCTAAAAGTGCATTGATTAACATTGATTTCCCGGCACTAAAAGCACCAGCAAAAACGATTTCAAATTTGGGAGAAATGGCTTTTTGTAGGGCAATTTCTATCTTGCTGGTATCCTGTTGATTGCGGAGAGACGATTCGCCTTTCAATAGTTCAATTATACTGTTAACATTACCAGCCAGATTACTGCATTGGGGTAAAAGTTCAGTCATGGTAAAACCCAGATCTAGAAGAACAGTGCTATTATTCCCCACATGATAACAAAATTCCCTAACTAGATGTCACATCTTTGCTCAGTAATTTAAGCAATCAAGGACAAGGCCCTAGTCTTGAATCTAGAATCATGATTGATTATAATCAATTTAGTACATACCGATTTCCGAGAACCTGCTTAGGTAAAAATTACCTCCTCACTCCTGAATCCTAGGGGAATGATAATTATGTGGGCAAAAATGGCAATAGATAAATGGAGATTAAAAAAAATTCGGACTATGGGACAGTTAGGATTTTTGTTAGGGACAGTTTTTCTTTTGGGTGGCTGTCATTCTTTGAATGCTATCCAAAATCGTCCGCAACCCTTGCCCCAAGATCAATATATTCAAGTCTATTTTAATCATAATCAAGCCCGAAATTCAAATTATACCGATCCCTATCGCCAAATTAATCGCCCAGGGGATAATTTAGAACAGGTTATTCTTGATAAGATAAACTCGGCAAAAATTTCGATCGATCTAGCAGTGCAAGAGTTACGTTTACCCGCCATCGCTCAAGCTTTAGTTGCTCGTCAGCAACAGGGAATTAAAGTTAGGGTTATCCTCGAAAATATTTACAATAAACCTATTAATAGTTTAGCCAAAAACCAAGAACAATTAAGCGATCGAGAACAGGAACGTTATCAAAACCTTTTTGACTTAGTTGACATAAATCGCGATGGTAAATTAACTCCAGAGGAAATCGCCCAAAGAGATGCAATTACTATCCTCAAAAAAGCTGGTATTCCCCTAATTGATGATAGAAATGATCGCTCAAAAGGTAGCGGTTTAATGCACCATAAATTCATGGTTATTGATAATTACACTACTTTAATTAGTTCAGCTAACTATACCTTAAGTGATATTCATGGAGACTTTTCTAATCCCAAAACTGTCGGTAATGCCAATCACTTATTAGTGATTACTAATCCCCCACTAGCTAGAGTTTTTCAAAGAGAATTTAATCTGATGTGGGGAAGGGAAGATCGTTCTAGATTTGGGTTAGATAAACCCCACAGAAAACCGCAAACAATCCCTATCGGTAATAGTAGTCTGACGGTAAAATTTTCCCCCGATTCTACCACTTATCCCTGGGCAATTACTAGCAATGGTCTGATCGGTGAAACTTTAAATAAAGCTAAAAAATCCGTGGACTTAGCCCTATTTGTCTTTACGGAACAGCCTCTAGCTAATATTCTCGCCCAACGACATCAAAAAGGGATAGAAATTAAGGCTTTAATTGATCCTAGTTTTGCCTTCCGATACTATAGCGAAGGATTAGATTTATTAGGAGTTGCTCTCAGTAATAAATGTCGTTATGAACCAGATAATCAGCCTTGGCAAAACCCAATTAATACCCTAGGAGTTCCCGATCTAGCCCGGGGAGATAAATTACACCATAAATTCGGTTTAATCGATGATAAAATTGTGATTACTGGTTCTCATAATTGGTCAAGAGCCGCTAACCATCAAAACGATGAAGCTTTAGTTATTATCAATAATCCCACCGTTGCCGCTCATTTCGATCGAGAATTTCAATATCTTTACCGTACCGCTAAATTAGGACTGCCAGAAACTATTAAAAATCGGATCGAACAGGATAGAAAAAACTGCTCCCAATCTGTAACAATTAAAAGCGAGCGCTTAATTAATTTAAACACCGCCACCAAAGAAGAATTAGATAGTTTACCCGGTATCAGTGGCAAATTAGCCGAAAAAATTATCGCAGCCCAGCAACAAAAACCCTTTACTTCCCTAGAAGATTTGGATCGAGTATCGGGAATCGGTCAGGGAAAAATCAACAAGCTGCAAGGCAAAGTCAGCTGGTGATGATTGCCTCGTCTGCATTTTTTGCCCCAGTCCAAAAAGGTTATTTTAACGGTTCGGGAATACTATCGGAAGGAGCTTCAAACTGTCCGGTAATAACGTATTCTAGACGCAATTTTAGCCAAGTAATAAACTGTTGATTGAGAGAAACAATCGCCGCTGCCGGTTGGGGAGTTTTCTTTTTGATATCGGCAAAACCGGGAGTATCTAAAAAAGCTGGATTGGCAATTAACCAAAAATCAATTTCTTGACCTTTTTCTTGATAATTCCTGATTTTTTCCTTCAAAACTTCCTTTTCGATCGCTTCTTCTTCTAAAAACTTTTGACTGGCTACCAAATAATAATAAGTTGTCATGATCTTTCCTTTAATTTTTCAGTGTAATTGTTCCTGAGTCGGGAGATTAGCTGATAGCTGATGGCTTTTACAATTCCCCACGCATAGCCAATTTCATTTCCCTAACAGCCCGTTCTAACCCGACCAAAACCGCACGACTGATAATTGTGTGACCAATGTTCAATTCTTCCATATTGGGCAAACAGGCGACGGCATAAACATTCCAATAGGTCAAACCGTGGCCGGCATTCACCCGCAAACCGAGGGAGGAAGCATATTCACAACCTTCTTTAAGAATTGTTAATGCTGCTTGACGATCGCTCTCCTGTTGTGCTTCGGCGTATTGACCGGTATGGAGTTCGATAAATTTCGCCCCCGTGTTAGCGGCCGCTTGAATTTGGGCAAAATCGGCATCAATAAACCAACTAACGGGGATATTAGCCGATTGCAGGCGCTCTACAACCCGACAAAAACGGTCAAAATTGCCCAGCATATCGATCCCCCCTTCCGTGGTCACTTCCTCGCGCTTTTCGGGGACAAGGGTGACATAATCGGGTTTAAGATCGAGAGCAATGGCGATCATTTCCTCCGTCGGGGCCATTTCCAGATTCAGATGAGTCCGCACCGTTTGCCGGAGGAGCCGCACATCGCGATCTTGGATATGACGACGATCCTCGCGCAAGTGAACGGTAATGCCATCAGCGCCGCCGATTTCGGCCAAAACTGCCGCCGCCACGGGATCCGGTTCCACGGTTCGACGCGCTTGGCGAATTGTGGCCACATGGTCGATATTGACACCCAAAGTCAGCAAAGTTGAACCTCCTCGCTTGTTAGTCCAACTTTCCATTCTACCATTGCGGTCAAAAGCGATTACATACTGGGGATATTTAAACCCATGGTCAGTTCTTCCATTTTGGCGCGCATGGTTTCCGTAGAAGCAGTATAGGCGGCCTTCATGGCTTCTAGAATAGACCCAGCCACAATCTCCAGATCTTGGGAGAGGAGAGCCGGATCGATTTCAATACCCCGGGGTTCTTGGTTGCCACTGAGATAGACTGTCACCAAGCCATTTTCACTCTGGCCGGGAATTTCCATAGTTTCCAGTTCTTCTTGCAGAACTTTCGCCCCTTGTTGCACCTGTTGCGCTTTTTGGAAAGCGTCTTGTAATTCTTTAATCTTACCGAGACCGAATCCGAATCCTTGTCCTTGTGCCATGATGTTTTTTTTTGTTTAAGGGGTCACTCAAGGTTTTTATTGTACTGCTTAAGGTGAACTGGGGTCAACTTTTGGCCATTTGAGGGCAAAAAGTGATTAATGACAACGATGACTTTCTGACTGGGTTAAGGTTTGAGGGAACTTGTTCTCTCTTCATCCGTCACGGGATGGTCAGAAAGAGAAATCCGAAAAATTATCCTAACCACTCAGTCGATTACCCCACGCCATAATACAATTGTTGCTTTGACGAGGAGAATAGCAATTTTGAACGCCAAAAAAACGGGAATTTTCTTGACAATTGCCCTAAGTTGTGCTTTAGCGGGGAAAGCAGCGATCGCTAATACTTCCCCTTTGGAGGGGACTCGATGGAAACTAAGGGGGTGGACAGCCGGAAGTTTGGTCAAAGAAACGGAAATTACTGCCGCTTTCCAGAAAAATATCCTCAGTGGTTCGGCTGGATGCAACCAGTATAATACCGGCTATCAAGTCAATGATGACACGCTCAAGGTTAACCAAGCGATCGCTACTACGAAAAAAGCTTGTCCAGAACCGCAGATGAAACAAGAAAATCAATATCTGGCCGCCTTGCAAGGAGTGGAACAATTCCAAGTGACAGCTAAAGGCGATTTACAATTATTTTATCGTACTCCCGAAGGTTTAGGAATACTCACTTTTACCCCCGCACCGACCACCACGCGCACGGAAAAGACAATTTATATCAATTCTCGGAAACAACCCTGTAGCCAAGGCCCAACCAAAGACTGTTTACAGATGCGAGAAAAACCAGAGGAAAACTGGAGATTGTTCCCTAATAGTATCGAGGGATTTGATTATAAACCGGGATTTTTATATCAAATTAAAGTTAGCGTTGAAACCGTATCCAATCCAACTAATAATCAAAATTCGGAAACATGGAAGCTATTAGAAGTTATTAGCCAAACCCCAGAAAAAGAGACTCCGCGAGCTTGGTTTGATCGACCATTAACTAATTGGAATAAAGCCAAGGCACCTATCCCCAAATCTCCCGTTAAAACCGTGATTGATAACCAGTGTCGTGAACAGGTTCGTCCGGCAATTACTGCCAATGATCAAGCGCTTAATAAAGCGGGATGGTTACTGTACGGGGCCGTGCAAACCTATGGTAAAACTAGCATTATTTCGGCCATGAGTGGAGTGGATGGAATGTGCCGACCGATGGGTTATCAAGACTTTGTTTTTGTCGATGGTAAATTCGCTGGCACTCTTTCCCCGCGACCGATGGATTCTCGCGCTGATGGGGCATCTCAGAGAATTGTTTTACAAAATAGCGATCGAATTATTGTGGTTTTTAATCGCTATAAAGATACGGATCCTCTCTGTTGTCCTTCCCAATTAAGTCGCGTTATTTATCAAATTGAAACGGTCAGCGGATTGCCAGTGGTTGTTCCCAAAGAAGCGGAAACAGAAGCGGTGAGAAACTAATTCAGTTATCAGTTATCAGTTATCAGTTATCAGTTATCAGTGAGATAGGGAGATAGGGAGATAGGGAGATAGGGAGATAGGGAGATAGGGAGATAGGGAGAAAAAGACTGGCAGCTAATAGCTTACTTTTTTATTATATCTCCCGCAAAAGTGAGTTTTTAATCGCAGATGCTATTAAAGTCCTTAATTTAAGGATTTTTTCAGAAAAAGATCGCTTTTCTACTGCCAGGAAATAATCTATTTCTTTCTGCTTCTCCTGACTCGGATAATACTGGCTCGGAGACTCCTCACTTAACTAAAGATTTTTGATTTATGCAGCAGATTTAGTGATTAGGCACTGATACTAGATAAGTAGTTATAGAATTCTAATAACTCCTCATTAGTTAGCAGTAAACGGGACTTTTTGCCATAGGTAGAAATCAGGTATTCCCGACCTTTTTCTGTGGTCCAAGCTAATCGTTTCATCTCCACATCAATTTTAGTTTTAAGAACTGAATAATCGATTTCTTCGGGAATAACAACAACTGGTTCCGGTTCTGGGGGTTCTTCTTCGGTTAAACTCGCTTCTTCTGGCAATTCTGATAATAAGGAGTAATTATCGGTTTCCGTTTCTAATAATAAAGGCTCTGGTTCTGGTAAAGGAATATCCTCAACTTGGGGTAATTCCGGTTCAATTTTAGCCGGGGGAATATCCTCAACTTGGGGTAATTCCGGTTCAATTTTAGCCGGGGGAATATCCTTAACTTGGGGTATTTCCAGTTCAATTTTAGCCGGGGGAATATCCTTAACTTGGGGTAATTCCGGTTCAATTTTAGCTTCAGGACGAGGTATTTCAGTGACTTTAGCCGTTTTGGTCGATTTTTTGGCACTAGCGACGGGTTTAGGTAAATCGGACGGTAGAGAAATATTATTGGGGCTGACTTTTTCCACAAGCTGGAGATCGGGGGTGTTTTCAGCCTCTAAAAGCAGTAAAGCCCGTTCTCTGGCTCTATCTTCCGCTATTTCCACCGTATCTGCGGCAGCTAAACCTGTAACGACCGTTTTTCCCTCAATTTCGATGATCGCTCTCACAATATACTTGCCGTGATCGATTTGAACTAACTCGCTAATCAGGGCAACTTGGGGGTAACGTTGGCGTAACTTTTGCAACATGGTGACTTTTTCGAGTTCTTTTGTACTTATATTAGAATACTCTATCGTAATTCTGGAAAAATGTAGCAAGTTCTTGCTAAGATTAAAGGTTAGATAAAATTTTCAGTCCTAGGATTAGCCTTGCCCACAGTAACAAGATTCTACTAGGCTGAAGCTTCTGCCAGAAAGACTAGCGATCGCCGAAAAGTTTGCCGGTGTTCGCTATTGGCTTATACTAACGAAGGCTTCGATAATTCTCAAGGTAGGTTCGGGTGTTCGATGCTTGCTCAGTTTACCTTCACTGTCACCACCAGCGATCGCAATTACCCCGACAGAGATAATCTCTCGAGTCAATAGTTTAAATCAATCTTCTCATTATTAAGTATTTAAACTTAATTATTCACGATTCCGTCAGTGTCTTGTAAGTAAGGATTATTGTTAGATGGACTTCTCGATCGCCACACTCCTCTCTCATCTTAGTGATGATAAATTAGCTACGGGTAAAATTCTCGAAAAAAAACTGGGCTGCGAAGACAATCCCGAAAGCTGCGAAAAATTGCAAGTGATTCTCGATGCTTTGGAACGTCTGGGAATGGTTGCCAAAGAACGCGGGCGCTATCGTCGTGTGATCGAGGAAAATATCGTAGAAGCAAAGCTGCGCTGTTCCAGTAAAGAATTTTGCTTTGCTATCCAAGATATCGAAGATGCTGATGACATCTACGTCTCGAAAAATCATCTAAGTAACGCTTGGAATGGCGATCGAGTTTTAGTCAAAATCATCCGCGAGGGGACCCGTCGTCGTTCCCCAGAGGGAGAGGTGAGATTAATTCTCGAACGGGCTAATCCTTCGCTTCTAGCGCAAGTAAAACAGGAAAATGAGCAGTTCGTGGCGGTTCCCCTCGATGATCGCCTGAAATTTACCCTTAATCTCCTCGAAAATGGTCAAAATCTCCTAGAAAACATCGATCACCTCGTTCATGTTTCCGTCCTCCGTTATCCCCTAGGGGAAATGCCTCCCATCGGTAAAGTTACTCGGATTCTCGGTTCCACGGCCGAGTCCGCTGCCGATACAGATATCGTCTCCTGTAAACACGATCTACCCCATAATTTTCCGCCGGAAGCCCTCGAAATTGCCGATAATTTAGCGGATTTCTTCGATAGTGGCGAAAAAGAACAACTGCGAGATTTAACCCCACTCTTCACCTTTACCATCGAAGATGACACCCCCCTAGATTATCCCCCGATCATTGAAAATGCCTTTTCTTTAGAGAAAATCAACCAAAATCGCTGGCGAGTCGCCATTCATATCAGCGATGTCACCCGTTACATTGAACGGGGCGGATTATTGGATAAAGTTGCCAAAAAACGGGGAACTGCCGTCTATTTAGGCGAAAAAGTGCTGCCATTAGTCCCGGCTGCCCTTGCCAGTCGTTGTTCCCTGTCACCCCAAGAACAGCGCCCCGCTATTTCTATCCTCGTCACCCTCGATGACAAGGGGGAGCTAGTGGAGTACGAAATCATCCGCAGCCTCATCCAAGTGGATCAACATTTTACCTATCAACAGGTGCGCGATCTGCTCAGTGAAGAAGATAGCGCAGCTGCCCCCACCGATACCGTTGAAACCCTGAAAGATTTATTTTTCAGCGTTTGCCCCACCCTAAAATCCCAACGTCTGCAGCGGGGTAGTTTTGATATTCAATTAGACAAAATCTCTCCCTACAAAGACGAAGGACGGGGGGGGACTGTTCTCGCTTCTAATAATTTACCTGCCCGTTCTTTACTGACAGAAGTGGCGATTTTAGCCGGCAAAGTTGTCGCTGAACATTTACAGGCCTTAAAATTGCCCTGTATCTACTGTGGACAATCGGAACCGGATTGGGATGAATTGGAGGATTTACTCAAATTAGCCAATAATTTAGGGGCAGAATTAAATTTAACTGCCGAGGAGGAGATTAAACCCAATGACTATCAAAATCTCACCCGCACTTTTTCCGCTTCCACATCGGTGAAAGTCCTCAATTATCTCCTGCAAGAAACTCTCAAATTAGTTAGATATAGCAGCCATCCTTTACCCCATTTTGGTTTGGCCTATACTGGCAATTATACCCACTGTCTCTCACCCCTGCAAAGATATGCCGATCTTTGGGTACAACGGGTGTTAAAACTCCTATTAACCGAGGGGAAAGATCGCCGCAGCAAAATCGTCAAAGTCGGGGTTAATTTGGGCAGTAATAGCTGTCATGGACAGATTAATTGGAATATTCTCCCAAGTCAAATTCAGGAGGAGTTAGAAGAAGAAAGCCATCTCATTGTTTCCCATCTCAATGATCGCTCAAAAATTGCTGAAGATGCGGAAAAAGACCTAGAAGGATTGAAAAAAGCCGAGAAAATGAAAGAAAGAATGGGTCAAGTTTTTCGCGGCTTAATTACCGGTGTACAATCCTATGGTTTCTTCGTGGAAATTTCCGATTTATTAGTGGAAGGGTTGGTTCATGTTTCTTCTCTCAAGGATGATTGGTACGAATATCGGGCCCGTCATAGCTGTTTGGTAGGACGGAAAAATCGCGTTGCCTATCGTCTCGGTGATGAGGTAGAAGTGGAGGTAAAAGATGTAGACTATTATCGTCAGCAAATCGATCTAGTTACGGTTAGCGGTGGCAGTTCAGCAAGTTATGACGACTTAGAAGAAGATTAATTATGAATCAACCAACCACCGAAAAAATCGGAAAAACCCGCTTTATTCTGCCCTTTTTATGCGGTATTTTTCTCTTTTTAACCGGCTGTGTCCGTTACGATGTGGGCATTAATTTTCCCCACCAACACCACGGGGAAATTATTCAACATATCACCCTCGGACAACGCTTAACCAGTCTCAGTCAAACCGAAGCCACTAAATGGTTAAATAGTATCGAACAGAGGGCAAAATTACTTAAGGGGAAAACCGCTCCTATTTCCGAACGAGAAATAATTGTCACTATTCCCTTTAGTAATAGTCAGGAATTAGAGGAAAAATTCAATCAATTTTTTGATCCTAGTTCTTCCTTTAAAATCAAAAATTCTGCCGATACCGATGATATAAAGTTACTGCAACTAGATTCACAACTGGCAGTAACAGAACAAGATTGGTTCTTTTTGACCCAGAAAAACTTAAAACTAACTGTTGATCTGCGAGCTTTAGGTGTGCTTTCCGAACAGGGAAATATTATCGTTAGTCCCGGTTCTTTAGTCGATATCGACTTCGCTTTAAAGACTCCCTTTCCTGGTCAAAATATTGATGATGACTCAGGATTAAATCCCCCGTTAGAACAAGTTGATAATCAGTTAATTTGGCATTTAAAACCGGGAGAAATTAACAGCATTGCGGCGGCTTTTTGGGTTCCTAACTATTTAGGTATCGGCACAATAATTATTGTTTTATTAACAAGTTTTGCCTATTACTTGAAATATAAACGCTTGCCCGGTGTATCCCCATCGACTTAAATTGAGATGGCAAGTAAGTAGTTAGGTGTTAAAAACTGTCAGACACCCCCCTTATCAAGGGTAGGGTTGATTCATGAATCAACCCTACCTTGAATCAACCCTACCCGGAATCAACCCTAGGATTAAGGGGGGATTGGCACCCCCCTTATCAAGGGGGGATTAAGGGGGGATCCATCTTCAATTTAATTATAACCAGCTACTTATTGACCAAAATTTAATGATCAATAAGGGAAAAATTAGCCAACTTATGAAACTGATCTAAAAATTGGCCAACAATAGAGAAAATCTTGGCTAGGATCAAATCATAGTCATAATTGAGACTAGACGGGTTTTCCTTTTTTACTTTATTACTGGCAATTACAGTTATGGTTAGCAATATTCCCTTTTCTATCCCCGAACATAGCCTCGATCGAGATTGTACCACCCTCTCCCGTCACGTCCTGCAACAACTACAAAGTTTTTCCCCCGACGCGCAGGATTTAAGCGCAATTATGAGTCGAATTGCCCTAGCGGGAAAATTAATTGCCCGTCGTCTCAGTAAAGCGGGATTAATGGCGGATGTGCTAGGTTTTACCGGAGAAACCAACGTCCAAGGGGAATCGGTCAAGAAAATGGACGTTTTTGCCAATGAAGTATTTATCTCGGTTTTTAAGCAAAGTGGTTTAGTTTGCCGTCTTGCTTCCGAGGAAATGGATAAACCCTATTATATCCCAGAAAACTGTCCCATCGGTCGCTATACCCTACTCTACGACCCGATCGATGGTTCTTCCAATGTGGATATTAACCTAAATGTGGGTTCGATTTTTGCCATCCGTCAACAGGAAGGCAATGATTTAGACGGAGAGGCGCGGGATTTACTGCAAAATGGTCGTCAACAAATCGCCGCCGGTTATATTCTCTACGGACCCTCGACTATTTTAGTTTACTCGATCGGTCGCGGTGTTCATGCCTTTGTCCTTGACCCCAGTTTAGGGGAATTTATCCTCGCCCAAGAGAATATTATTATCCCCGACCATGGCCCGATTTATAGTACCAATGAGGGCAATTTTTGGCAGTGGGATGAGGCAATTCGCGACTATACTCGTTATGTTCACCGTCATGATGGTTACACGGCCCGTTACAGTGGGGCATTAGTGGGAGATATCCATCGAATTTTAATGCAGGGTGGTGTTTTTCTCTATCCGGGTACTGTTAAAAATCCCCAGGGAAAATTGCGATTAATTTATGAAACTGCACCCCTTGCTTTTTTAATTGAACAGGCAGGAGGTAAAGCTAGTGATGGGGTGACAAATCTTTTAGATATCGTTCCCGATAAATTACACTACCGCACACCTTTAGTGATCGGTAGTGTCGAAGATGTTAAATTGGTAGAGTCTTTTATTGCTGATCGCCGTCATCGCGATCGAGTTTAACTTATAGTTTTATTGGTTCTTCGTTACTTGGTATGGTTTGATCGGGGGGCATAAATCGACCAAATCCTTATCTGACAAGAGACTTAATTGATTAGCTAGTTCTAGATCGAAAACAATTGGCAAAAATCACAGCAAGGTCTGTCTCTATAAGGAATGAAACCCTTATAGAGACAGACCTTGCATAAGACAACCCGAAAATCCTACACCATGAATACTCTAATGATCGTGCGGTGCGCCAAACCCAACGGTTGAGGTGTTACCCATTGGATCATAATAAACGTTTACTTCTGCCATTTTTGTCTGATTAATTATAAGGTTGTAATGATTGGGTAGGAGCGAATTTTTTGGTCAACTGTAATAATGATTAAATCATTTTGCATTGCTTGACAAATTAGCAGTCTATCAAAGGGATCACGATGCAAGGGAGGTAATTTCATTAAATAGGCGATGCTTTCTTCATCAATCGTTAAACTCGTTATTTGATGGCGATCGCGTTGTTTGGGCAGATAAACTTCTGGTGATTCTGGCAAGGGAAGTTTACCTAATTGATATTTAATAATGGCTTCCCAGATGGAGGCTACACTCAAATATACGCTATTTTTAGCGTCTTTAATGGCATCACAAAAATCTTGTGAAAGTTGAGTATCTCCATTAAGAAACCAGAGAAAGATATGAGTATCGAGTAAAAGTCGCATGATTTTTATAAAGGGTTTTCAAAGTCCTGTAGGATTTCATCGGGTAAGGGATCGTCAAAGTCAGCAGGAACGGTAAATTCTCCTTGACAGAGGGCGTAGGGTCTAGGGGTTTTTGGCTCTTTTTGTTGATTCCTTCTGGCTTGGGTAAATAATAAAAAGTCAAGCAGTTCTTCAACAATTTCTTCGGAGATTTGAGATATTTCTTGGATCAGTCTTTCTCTAGTTGTCATTAGGTTTGCTCCTTTTAAGGTTGAATATTTAAGATTTGACGTTGTTGATTATTAAGGCGATCGAGTTCTTGCTTAAGGGTTTCTTTTGTTATCGTTGGCATTCAATTTTTCTTGGCGGTCTAATTGCGGGAAATAGCTCTTGTAACAGTATAGCTATTGGTTTGGCGGTTTTGGTCGTTTACATAGGGGGATTGCGCTAATCCTCTAGTTTACGGCGATCGCCTTCCACCAGCAAGGAATGCGTTTGGAAGGGTTAGCCATATCAGAACCGACAGCTTTTTCTGTTTATATGGTGATCGCAACTTAATTTTCTGTAATGATAATTGAGGGTATCTTTACAGACTGTTGTTCACCTCAACGATGCCAAAGTTGCGGGGGAACACTGATCCATTGGACAATCGTATAACGTCGTCGTTCAATAAACTGGGCAATATTATCCAAAATCAAGGCAAGGGCGATAATCCCGATCGCTGCGGCAAAAGCTCTTGGAATATTGTACAGATTACTAGCACGAAGAATCAGATAACCTAAACCTTCATTTGATGAAATATATTCTCCAATAAATGCCCCCAATAATCCAAATCCAACATTTAACCGAATAGAGCTTAATACCCAATCTAAGGAACCAGGAATGATTACTTTTTGAAAAATCTGGGAACGAGACGCATTCATTCCTTTAAGTGTGTCAACATATTCTAGGGCTACAGAATTGGCTCCTTTATAAGCTTGGTTAAAGGCTACAAACACAGTTGAAAAAACTGCGATGGCCACCTTCATACCAAAACCAACACCAAACCAAACAATCATCAATGGAGCTAGAGCAAAGACAGGCAATGCACCAAGTGCGGTCACAAAAGGTTTAGCGATAAAAGCAGCCGATTCAGAAAACCATAAAGAAAGTCCAAGAACTGTCCCAATTAAAGTACCAATTAATAAGCCCACAACTGCTTCTGCACCTGTTATGAAAAAATTGCCGATGAAATTACCTGCAATGAGAAGTTGCCAAAACTCACCTGCGACAGCTAGAGGAGTACCAATCAGAAAGAAGATATTTTTAGAACTTCTGCCTAATCCTTCCCAGATCAGGGCAAAAAGTAGGATAATTAAAGTTTGAATAAATAGAATTTTCCATTTTTGATGTTTGTTATTCATAATTTCCTTTAAGATTTTCCCAGATTTTTTGAAACAAATCTTCAAACTCAGGGGATTCCCTACATTTGATAGCATCGTGAGCATTTTTTGATAATTTCGGTTCATAAATTTTTATAATTTGTCCAGGGCGTTGACTCATGACAGCAATTTTGTTACCAAGGAAAATCGCTTCTTCTATGTTGTGAGTTACAAAAACCGTAGTTGTTCTTGCTATTGTACAACGATGTTTAAATTCAGTATTTAATTCAAAACGATTAACAAAATCAATAGAGGCAAAGGGTTCATCGCAAAAAAGAAGTTGAGGCCCACTCGCTAAGGCACGAATTAACTCGACTTTTTGCTTCATTCCACCAGAAATTTCTGTAGATAAATGTTTTTCAAAATCACCCAATCCAAATTTACTAATGTCAAATTTAAGAGTATCTTGTCTATCTTTATTTAGTTTTCCTTTAATTTCTAAACCTAATGCGGCGTTTTGTAGCAAAGTTCTCCAGGGTAATAGAGAGGGAGACTGGGGTAAATAAACCATACCAGCTTTTTTCCGTTCTTCTGAAATATGGACTTCTCCAGTGGTGGGCTGTAAAAATCCTAACAGAGTTTTAAGTAAGGTAGATTTTCCGCAACCGCTAGGGCCAACAATGCAGAAAAATTCACCACGCTTAACTTCAAAATCAACTCCATCTAGCGCAAAAAAAGACTTAGAGTTTTTTTGAAATTTGACACTCAAATTTTTAACTTTAATATCAATTGTAGAATTACTCATTTAATTTTTTCTTTTTTGAAATTGTTTTTCAGGAATATTAATTTCATTCCCAGTATGAGATAGTAAAAGTAAATCAAAAGATTCTATTTTGTTGAATAAATCTTGATGCTTTACTTCACATTTAATTGTTTTCTTAGGAAGAGATACTGTAAAATTCCCTTCAGAGTTAGTCCTTGTTGCCGCTTCTTCAATTGGTTTTGCACCATCAAAAAAAGTAATGTAAGCACTTTGAATTGGCTCGTTAGTATCTCTCCATTTTAGTCTCATAGAGACAGAAACCATCCCTTGTATTGGAGGAGAAGGGTCAGGCTTTATCGGTGAAGGATTAGGAGGATTCAAAGTAAAAACCCAATTCTTAAAATCAATTATTATTGAATAAGAACCTCGAATAAGTAGTGTGGCTAGAATCAACAATACCGGAATTAAAAGATATTTTAGATGCTTTGGTAAGTTTGACATTATGAATAAAAATTGTCTCAGTGTAAAAGGATCATTCTGGATGGGGACTTTAGACATAGTTCTTAAAACAGTCTTGGTCGCGTTTCGTGAATAATCACAATAAGGTTTTATATTGTTTTCATAAATTCCATTTGCTGTATTTTCTACTTCTTGTGTAAACTCCTCTCCTTTTGATCGCCAAAATGCCTGTGCAGCCCTTTTCCATTGAGCTTCTGTAATTGTAATTGCCGAGGGAAAAACACGACAACAGTTTGCACGGTTTAGCGCACTTCTAAGTATTTCTTCTGTTTCTGAAGTTTTTTGCTGCAAAGGATGAAGAGCCGCAAAATGATCAGCAAATTTTACTGAACCCTCATCATCAATTTGGACAAGATAGCAAGCCCTCTGAATACCCTTGAGAACTTCCTTAACAAGTTCTGGATGATGATCAATAACATCACGGCGGGTGATAAGAGCAGTAATTAAAACCTCATCAAATTCTGTCGTACTTCCAACATTCAACTTAACTTGGTATTCATTATTATTAAACAAAGTCTTTTCTAATCCTACAAGATCAGGAGTAAGAACTATAACACTTTCCTGTCTGTTACCTTGAGTTAAAACCTCTATTTCTGTTTTTGGAGGAACCGATTGTGTTTTTTGTGGATTAATAGTTCTAGCTATTCGATGACTTGTTGTTCCTTCTCCATAAGCAACAATTTTGTCAAATTGATCTAAGTGCTGTAAGTTTTCTACTGTATGATTATCATGATCGACTGCCCAGAATGCGGCATTGGTCAATAATGCGGCTAAAATAACAATATCTTTAGCGTCATGTTGAGCTTGATATTCAAAAATTGAAGCGGGATCAGCAATGGCAAAGACAATATCTGAGCCATTGCTATTCATAAGACGCTCAATTACCTGTTTATCTGTTTTAGCTAAATCATTAGTATAACTAAATCTATAGTTATCTAGCTTACTAGACCAGAACTTATTACTCGTGGCGTAATAAAAGGGTAAATAAACAAAGTAAAAATCAATTTGTATAATTTTAACTTCTCGATTAACTTCTTGAAGTTTTGCCATAGGTATCTCAAAAGGTAATGATTACAAATACAAAATTAAGGACTTGAAGGGGTAGAATAGCGACAATCTTTTTCCGCTTTTTCCGCAAATGTATTATCAACATATTCTCCAAAAGGTTTAGGATTTTTAATATCTCCAGCTTGAAACCTTAACTTAATTGCCTTATCCCAAGCAGTTTGCTGAGTAATAGCATTTGCGGGAATAATTTTTTCATTGACTAGCCTTTTTAATGCTTCTTCTGCCACTTTAGGATCGACTTCTGGAAAGCGTTTTTGAAGGATTGCCAAAGCAGATTTAGGCTCTTTTCTTGCTAAATCTAAACTCATTTGAATACCACAAACTACCTTCTGAGCTAATTCGGGTTTTTCCTTTAGTGATTCAGGTGTTGCCGTTAAGCCTGTAAGAGCAAAATCTCCGTATAAACTAGCTAAAGAGTAGGCGATTTTAGCACCTCCAAGAACAGATTGAGAAACATTTGGTTCTAATTCTAATGCAATATCTACTTGTTTTGCTTTTAATGCTGTCAAAAGCGTTCCGAAGGCTGTTTCACGAATGTTTGGCTTAAGCCCACCATCTATAAACATCTGTCTTTGTAGAGTATAAGCTGTTGATGGTGCGGGAAAAGTTGCAACGGAATAACCGTTTAAATCCTGCGGTTTGCTAACCTTAATTTTAGGGTTGAATGTCACACCCCAAAATGGTACACCGTTTACGATATTACCAATCACCCTACCTGGCTGTCCCCTAGATTCTGATACCGCTACAAACGTAGGATCGGCAACACCAAAACTTGCATTACCGCTAATAACAGCCGCCCAGGTTTTTTCATCACCGCCAGTACTGATCAGGGACACATCTAAGCCTTGCTTTTGGAAGAACCCTGCATCAATGGCAATGTAAAGAGGAGCATAAATAAAAACATCACCAAATTGAGCAATTGTGATTTTTTGAATTCCGCCCGTGTTTTGGTTTTGCCAAAGACTGGTGTTTCGCCAGAGAAGAAACGATGACACTGGAATTGCAATTAGCGCAAGAACACCAACCGCCTTAACCCAAGTCTTATTGATTAACTTTGTTTCTTTTGCCTTTGTTTCGTCGCCGTTGTGAGCCATGACTAGATATGAAAAAATTCTTAGTTGATCATACCGCCGCAGAAAATATTAAATTTTGTAACATAAAAAACTAAAATATTGATAAATTTGGGATTATTTAGGATAATTTTTGCTTAATCTCTCATGAGAATATTGTCAAAAATAGGAAAATATGAGATAATGTGCCGTTAAGATATGTAAACTCACTCAATTAACACTGTTATGGAACTTAAGAAAATCTTAAGATTTGCCGATGATGTGGTTTTGGCCAAGACAAATAAGCATTTAAATGATCTCCAACGTGATATTTTAGAAGAGACTTTACAGGGTAGTAAGTACAATAAAATTGCAGAAAGACATGATTGCACCGTTAATTACGTTAGAGAAGTTGCCGCTAGTCTTTGGAAAATCCTATCTGAGGAAGTCGGAGAAAAAATAACCCAGTCCAATATTCGTACTACTTTAGAAAGAGCCAGTTATTCAATCATTTCCTCAAACTTTTCTCCTAATTCCCAAACCCATATTAATATTTGTGGCAGTGACTTAAAATCTCTCAAAAATCCCCAAGCAAAGTTAACACAAAGACCCTACCTTGACTTAGATGATGCCCCCCACCGTAGTCTTTTTTATGGTCGTACTCAAGAATTAGATACTCTACAAAATTGGATATTACAACAACATTCTCATTTTATTATAATTGCGGGTATGACAGGGATTGGTAAAACCGCCTTAGCCCTTGAACTAATTGAACAAATTAAAAATCATTTTGATATTATTATCTGGCGTGATTTACAGGACTTTCCTGAACTCAAAAATTTAGAACAGGAATTAATTGAAATTCTTGCTGATGGACTACTAGCCTCGACAACTCCAAACGAAAAAAATACCAATAATCCGCTTCGTCACCTAGCTAAACTACTTCGACAACATCGCTGTTTAATCATCTTAGATAATCTGCAATCGCTTTTACAAGATGGACAACTCGCTGGTCATTATCAAAACTCTGACTATCAAGACTTTTTCAAATTTTTCAGCAAAATTAAACAAAGTAGTTGCTTTATTGTGAATAGTTGGGAAGTTCCTCAAGATATTGTTTATCTAGCCGAGAAGTACCCTGGCGTTTCTGTTTTTCCTCTTAAAGGCTTAGGTCAAGATGCAAAAAGTATTCTCAAGGAAAAAGATTTAAATAATCAAGAAAACTGGGATGAATTTATCACCCTTTATCAAGGTAATCCTCTTTATCTCAAATTAGTTGCCACGTTACTCAATCAATTATTTAATGGTCGGGTTACAATACCTCAAACTACAACTTGTCTATTGCCAGAAGAACTACAACTGATTCTCCGTAGTCAAATTGATAGATTATCTCCCCTAGAAAAAGAAATTTTAACCCATCTGGCTGTTAACGATACTCCAAACTCTTTGATCCAATTATTCGAGATATTTTCCCAACCTAAAAACCAGATTATTAATACCGTTCAATCCTTGATTAGACGCTCATTAATTGAGAACCATTCCACCACATCAAAAAATGAAAATAATTACACTATTGCTCCAGTTTTTAAAGAATACTTTAAAACGATAAATTATTAATTTTATTTTCTTGATATCGGCGATTTATCAATCATAAAAAATTATTTCGTTAACCTACCAAAAGCCTCTCCTAAGCTTCAGTTGAATCGCCTAGACAAACTCCAGGACACCTAAATTCGATCACTCTTCATCAATTAGAATTACAAAATAATTGGCAACTCGCCAGACAACAACCCTTACAAAAAATTCAACCTTTAAATTAATGACGTTACAGAAGCTGGGTTAGTAATGATCGATGAGTTGTAGGAGTTGTCGGTGAGTGGCAACGCAGGCTAAGGCATTATGTAAAAATAAGTTGTACAACTTGGCTCTACCGAACCTGTCATGTAAAACTATCAACAACTCATGCTTGTAAAGCTTGTATACTAAGGCTTTGAGTTTTTATTAGATTGATATTTATCAACTTTAGAGCCTTACTGTGCAGAGAGGGAGCTTGAGGAATTTTCTACAGTGTAAGTTCGGAAGAACCTACAACTTTTATGTTAAATGTAGTGTGAATCTATATTTCCTATAAAAATTTTTCAGGTTATTCTTACACAAATACTAACAAGTTGATGAAGCGGACGGGCGGGATATCTTCGGGTTATTATTGCCAGCAAAAATATCAAAGATTTCCAAAACACTACTGATTGCGCTCTCTGGCAAGATATACATTATTAAAGCGAAACCGCTTGCTTTTATTTTTTTCAATAATAATTATAGATCCAAAACAATCTATTTGCTGCCCGAAAATTCCCCCCATAATCTTGAGAATTTTTTGATCAATTGGGACTCGATCGAGGATAATTAGAAAAAGTATTTTGACTCATAACCAAATCTAATCAAGAAGCCCAGTGACGATCCCCCCGCTAGAGTTGTTTGTATTCGCCACCGTTTTGTGCGGATTTTTAGGAACATTCCTGAAAAAAAACTTAATCATGAAGATTATCGCCATGGATGTCATGAGTACCGGCGTTATCGCCTACTATGTGGTGATTTCTTCCCGTGATGGTTTATTTACTCCCATCCTCAGTACAGTTAAACAGCAAAATTACGCCGATCCTGTACCCCAAGCAGTGATTTTAACAGCGATCGTCATCGGTTTTTCCATTCAGGCGTTAATGCTGGTGGGAGTAATGAAATTAGCCAAAGATAACCCCACCCTCCACAGCAGTGAGATAGAAAAAAATAATACACCATGAATACTTTAACGATCGCTTGGATAAGTTTACCCTTTTTGATCGGCTTTATCATTTATTTATTGCCGCGATTAGACAAATATCTGGCTCTCGCCGCCACTATTATCTCTCTCGCCTATTCTCTCCTTTTATTTAGCCAATCCTCCCCCATAACCCTTAACCTACTGGATAATTATGGCGTGAGACTGGTAGCCGATCAGTTAAGTGCCTATTTTATCCTCACCAATGCCCTGGTGACGATGGCAGTTATTTTTTATAACTGGGAAAGTAGCAAAACCGCCTTTTTTTACGCCCAAGCTATCATTCTCCACGGCAGTATTAACTCTGTCTTCGTCTGTGAAGATTTTATTAGCGTTTACGTTGCCCTAGAGGTAATTAGTATTGCCGCTTTTCTGATGATTGCCTATCCTCGCAGCGATCGCTCTCTCTGGGTTGCCCTGCGTTATCTGTTTATCAGCAATGTGGCGATGTTATTTTACCTTATTGGCGCAGTTTTAGTCTATAAAGCCAATAATTCCTTTGCTTTTGCTGGTTTAAAGGACGCACCTCCCGAAGCCTTGGCTTTAATCTTCATGGGATTATTAGTCAAAGGGGGAATCTTTGTCTCGGGATTATGGCTACCGATGACACACTCGGAATCGGAAACCTCCGTCTCGGCGCTGATGTCGGGGGTGGTGGTAAAAGCTGGCATTTTTCCCCTCCTGCGCTGTGCTTTAATCCTAGAGGATTTAGATGTCCTAATTCGGCTTTTCGGGGTGCTAACGGCGATTTTTGGCGTGTCATACGCAGTGTTTGAAAAGGATAGCAAGCGGATGTTAGCCTTCCATACTATTTCCCAGTTAGGTTTTATTTTAGCCGCCCCGGTAGTCAGTGGTTTTTATACCCTTACCCACGGTTTAGTTAAATCTTGCCTATTTCTGTTAGCGGGAGTTTTACCCAGTCGCAATTTTAAAGAATTACAGCAACAATCGCTCCCTAATTCTCTCTGGATTGCCCTAGTGGTTGCTAGTTTTTCTATCTCTGGATTCCCCCTATTATCCGGTTTTGGGGCGAAAGCGTTAACGATGAAAAATTTAGTCCCCTGGCAAGAAATTATGATCAATCTTGTGGCGGTGGGGACGGCGATTTCCTTTGCTAAATTTATCTTTTTACCCCACGCTGGTGGCGAAAGTAAACAGAAGCTAACTATCGGTTTCTGGACGGCAATAATTCTGCTCCTTGCCGCCCTATTTTTATCCAATGCTGTCTATGTTGAAGCTTATAATCTACCCAATATTATCAAAGCTTTAGCTGTCATTGGTGCCGGGTGGTGGTTATATCTGGGAGTTTTCAAAAAGTTATCCCTAAAATTATCGCGAGCCTGGGAACAATTTGATAATCTCGTCGGGATGATGAGTATAATGTTAGTTCTATTGTTTTGGATGGTCTTAGCATGATCGGACATATAATTCTGCGTTTAACTATGTGGTTTTTGCTCACCGCTAATTTTACCCCCGCTAATATTATGATCGGGGTGGCTATTGCTTTTCTTTTGCCCCGTAATTTCGCCTCTAGCGAAACTTTAGGCGATTGGTTAAAGGTAATAATTAAAGTCTTTATGGCTATTCCCCAAGCTTATAAAGAAGCGTTTGAAATTATCCTTCATCCCCACAAGGAAGAAGAAATTATTTTAGAGAGAATTTCGGGTAAACGTTCACCCAGACTGGCTTTTTGGGATATATTTCTCATTACTTTTACCCCGAAAACTATCGTCACCGAATACAAGGAAAATGAGGGTTATGAAGTACATATAATTAAACGGAGTAACCAGGGATGAATATTGTTCTCATTGCCATGATTGTCGCCCTATTAATTCCCCTTTATGAAGTGGCAAGAAATGATGACATCTGGCAAAAAATGGCCGCCTTTGCCAGTGCTTCCAGTAAATCATCAATTATTATTCTAGTGGTGTCGGTTCTGCGGGATGATTGGATGATTGGAGTGGTAGCAGTGATTATTCTCAGTGTCGGTAATGCCGGTTTTATGTTATTAGCACAAATTCTTAAACGACTGAACGAATCATGATTGACATTTTCAGTTATATCTGCATCACTATCGGAGTGTTTTTCTGGTTTTGGGGAACGGCGCATCTTTTAGACAAGCGCTCGGTATTATATAAATTACATGGTCTATCTGTCGCTGATACTTTGGGTTCCATGGCGATTATTTTCGGGCTACTTTTGAAAGTTCCCCAAAATTGGCCTTTATTATTATTGGCAATAATTTCCCTAGCAATTTGGAACACCATGTTAGGCTACGTTTTAGCTTATACTTCTAGCGATCGAGAGTAAAATTAAAGATGAATGAAAGTTATCTCTATGTTATTGTTGCCCTCTTGCCTTTAACTGCGGCGATGGTGATATTACAATCCAATCCCTACCAAGCTCTAGTAATTCGCGGGGTTTTAGGGGCAATAGCAGCCTTAGTTTATGCTTTATTAGGGGCGGCAGATGTATCTTTAACCGAAGCTTTGATGGGAACCATGTTAGCCGTAACTCTCTACGCGGTGGCGATTCGTTCCTCTTTAGTGATGCGTTTAGGAGTAATTGCCGAGGAAACCGATACGGTTTTAGAACAGTTAAAAACTCAACTACAAACGGTTTTAAGTAAGCGTTTTATGCGTTTAGAATTAGTTGCCTACAGTGATAAACAAGCTTTGCAACAGGCACTTAGGGATAAAGATGTTCATGCCGTCTGTATCCGTCAAGACAATCCAGAAAACATCCCCTACGAAACCACAATTAGATTACCCTATCTCTACGATATTTTTAAAAATGAATTAACGGCAGCAAACACGATTTTAACCTGTATTGAAACCCCAAAATTAGAGGAGAAACACTAATGAAATGGATTTACACTCTAGCCGCCATTGCCTTTGCTATCAAAATGGTAATTATTCCGAATACTGCTTCCTCTGTATTATCCTTAGACATTGTTGAATCCTTGGTGCGCGACGGCGGTGTTCCTAATGCGGTTTCGGTGGTTATTTTTCGTAATCGTCTCTACGATACCATCTATGAAGTGGTTGTTTTTACCATTGCCATTATGGGGGCGAATTTTCTTCTAGCCACCGAAAAACCCGCCAGTAAAATCCATCAATTTACCGACCAACCTTCAATTATTTTAGCCCGTTTAGGGGCAACAATTACCGCTTTAGTGGGCATTGAATTAGCTATCCGCGGACATTTAAGTCCGGGGGGAGGTTTTGCCGCCGGAGTCGCCGGAGGTACGGCAATTGGTTTAATAGCCATTACCTCGTCTCCCGAATGGATGCAAGCAATTTATCGCCGTTGGCAAGCGGCAACATGGGAGAAAATTTCCGTCTTAGTTTTTATTGTTTTAGCCGCCATTACTCTCTCAGGATTTGAGTTACCCCACGGGGAATTAGGAGCGCTATTTAGTGGCGGCATTTTACCAATACTAAACATTTTAGTCGCCGTTAAAGTAGCTTTAGGTTCCTGGGCAGTAATCCTCGTTTTTATCCGCTATCGCGGTTTATTGTGAGAGGTTAATATAGTCATTTCAATTAAGATTGATACTATCAACGCGCGAGGAATTTGCCCTGTTTCCCAACACCCTAACAACTTAGATAATTAGGGCTTGCTGAAAAAGTTTTTCGGTGGTGGCAGGGTGTGGGGTGTGGGGTGTGGGGTGTGGGGTTTTATCGATTTTCAGGTGGTCAACTACCTAATTTTCAGGGAAAAAGTACCTGAATTTTCCCCCCAATCACTCCAATGGTCGGCAATTTTTGAGAGAAAAAAAGTCTAAAAACCTTATCCAACAAGATTTTTAGATTTATTCAGCAAACCCTAATTAACCCCTTTGTCGAGTATTAATCACCTCACCGGCTGCATTAACTAACTCTAGCTGTAGCGGCATTTGTCCCATCGCGTGAGTGGAACAACTTAAACAGGGATCATAGCAACGAATACCCGCTTCCACCCGGTTTAACATCGCTTCGGGAATTTCGCCACCATGGATATAATGTTGGGCGATTTGTTTCACCGTTTGATTCATGGCCAAATTATTATTACCCGTGGCAATAATTAAATTCACCGTTTCAATTAAACCATTTTCATCCACTTTATAATCATGGAATAAAGTACCCCGGGGCGCTTCACTAACTCCCACCCCTTGCAGATTATTAATTCCCGCTTCGGCCCGGCAGCGTTGAGAAACTATATCGGGATCGTCGATTAAAAGTTCGATACGCTCTAAACAGCCTAAAATCTCCACTAAACGGGCATAATGATAGTAAAAAGAAGACGTCGCTACACCACCGACCCGATGGCGATATTCGCGTAACTCGATATCCGCTCCCTCCGTGCCAAAATGGGAACAAACATTTAACCGTGCCAACGGACCAACCCGATAGATACCGTTGGGATAACCGAGGGGTTTATAGTAGGGAAACTTTAAATAAGACCATTTTTCCACTGATTCGCCGATATAATCGCGATAATTGTCTTCGCTCAGGTTATCGGCCACAATATTGCCTTGACTATCGGTAAAACGAATATGACCGCCGTAGTGTTCCCACTCGTCCCGTTTACCGACCAATCCCATAAACAGGGAAGGGAAATTACCAAAAGCGGCGATTTCTGTGGTTAAATTGTCTAGAAGTCCTTTAAACAGGTTTAAAGCCCTGTAAAGAGTCGCTTTAGACTCCGGCAGTCGTTCTTTAATCCATTGTCGCCCTTCTTCGCTCAGGGGAGAACGCACACCCCCCGGGACAGACCAAGCGGGGTGAATTTTTTTCGCCCCCAAAAGTTCGATAACTTTCTGTCCAAATTGACGTAAACGGATACCCGCTCGCGCTAGGTCGGGATCGGCCGCGATTAAACCGAAAATATTCCGTTTGGCGGGATCACTTTCCCAACCAAGCAGAAAATCGGGACTGCTAAGATGGAAAAAGCTTAAAGCATGGGATTGGGTTAACTGTCCCAAATTCATCAAGCGCCGCAGTTTTTCCCCCGCGGGGGGGATTTGCACCGCTAGAATTTTATCACCGGTTTTGGCGGCACAAAGTAGGTGACTAACGGGGCAAATCCCGCAAATTCGGGCAGTAATTCCCGCCATCTCCCACATCGGCCGTCCCTCGCAGAATTTCTCGAAACCGCGATACTCGACCACATGAAAACGCACGTCATCCACTTCCCCCCCATCGTCAAGGAAAATCGAGATCTTGGCATGGCCTTCGATCCGGGTGACGGGATCGATAACGACGGTTTTAGTCATAGTAAGTCCTCATTGTTCAGGAGTTCCACAGAACGGTATTGTGGAGAGTGCGATCGAGCTTGGTTTCAACGATAATTTATCCCGATCTCCGCCCTGCTGTCTCTATGATAGTTATTACCCCCCTAGCAATCCTAATTTTTATAACAATTTTTCCCGATTCTCAATCGCGGCTAATTTGGCATTTTGTAGCAAATACTACAGAAAATAGTTCGGAAATCCGCAATGATTACATCTCCCTTTGCTGGTGTTGATCGGTCATTATATATATAGAAGTCGGTTCTCGGCTGTCAGTTTTCAGCTTGGTTCTGCTTTGCTCTCAAAGCTGAGGGCGAAAAGGTCGAAAGTCGGCCAGATTGTTTACAGCTAATCGGGAAAATCACCTTTTTGTTTTGTAATCTTACCTAACAGTATCAGAGGCACTACCGAGGATTCAGGAAAAAGCGACCCAAAAACAAGCGATTGTAGTTGATAGTCCTACACTATAATACTTTTGTTCTGGATGTTGAGAAAAAAGCATAAACTTAACATCATACCAAAGAATGAATTAACTTTGAACCTTTAGGGGATTGCCCGCGTCTAAAAGCGCAGGATACAATCAAAGAAATTCCGATCAAACTCATACCGACTTCAGATAAGCCAGACTCACCCGCGAGTCGGAATAGTAACAGACTTTTTCTGTGTCAAGGAGTCACCACCAAACCAATGCCCACCGCAAAAACCAACCAAACTCAATCACAGCCCACCCTCAATGCCGATATGGTGCGTACCTATCTGCACGAAATTGGGCGAGTTCCCCTCCTAACTCACGAACAAGAAATTATTTACGGCAAACAAGTCCAACGGATGATGAGCCTGTTAGAAGCGAAAGAAGCACTATCGAAGCAATTAGGACGGGAACCAGATCGCTTGGAGTGGGCGGATTCGGTGAATTTAAGCGAAAATGAACTGGATCGCGCCTTGAAAACCGGCGATCGAGCTAAACGGAAAATGATTGAAGCTAACCTCCGCTTGGTGGTTGCGATCGCCAAAAAATATCAAAAGCGGAACATGGAATTCCTAGATCTAATTCAAGAGGGTAGTCTGGGATTAGAAAGAGGTGTAGAGAAATTTGATCCCACCAAAGGTTATAAATTTTCTACCTATGCCTACTGGTGGATTCGGCAAGCGATTACTCGTGCGATCGCTCAACAGGCCCGCACCATTCGTTTACCCATCCATATCACCGAAAAACTGAATAAAATCAAAAGAACCCAGCGCGAACTCGCCCAAAAACTGGGGAGAAGTGCCACTCCTGCCGAGATTGGCCTGGAATTAGAGCTAGAACCCGCTCAAATCCGCGAATATCTCAGTATGGCCCGTCAACCCATCTCCCTTGATGTGCGCGTCGGCGATAACCAAGATACGGAATTGTCGGAATTATTAGAAGATAGCGGAGTTTCTCCCGATACCTTCATCACCCAAGAGTTATTACGGCAAGACTTAGCCAATCTCCTGGCCGAATTAACTCCCCAACAACGGGAAGTGATTACTCTCCGTTTCGGTTTAACCGATGGTAAAGAGTTATCCTTAGCCAAAATTGGTCAGAGAATGAACATCAGTCGGGAACGAGTGCGACAATTAGAACACCAGGCCTTGGCTCATTTACGCCGTCGCCGGGCTAATGTCAAGGAATATATTGTCGCTAGTTAGTAAAATTAGCAAATAACCCAGAAGGAGAGCGCAAGCTCTCTTTTTTTTCGGTTTAATTAATATAGAATCCCGATTAGTTTTCACCTGTGGCAGTTCCGTCATGACTAGATCGACAGAAACAGCGACCCTAACATTATACGAAGAAGATTTTTATCTCTGGCTAAAAACCACGGCAGAACAATTAAAAAAAGGCCGGTTTGCCGAGGTGGATTTAGACAACTTAATTGAGGAGATTGAATCGATGGGGAGAAGTGAAAGACACGCGCTCAAAAGTCTTTTAACTCGTCTCCTAGAACATTTACTCAAATTAACTTACTGGCAATCGGAAAGAGACCGGAATGGCAATCATTGGAATGGAGAAATCAATAATTTTCGGGCAGAAATTCAAGATTTACTGGAGGATAGCCCTAGTTTAAAGCCCTATCTTCGGGAGATTTTTGAGCCATCCTACCATACAGCTTTAGAGACCGTCCGGAAAAAAATGGGTTTATCCCCCGGCGGTTTACCTAGTCAGATAATTTTTAATCTCGAACAGGTTTTAGATAATCAATGGCTGCCAATCGATTGGGAATAAACTATTGACGATCTAAATCACTGCCTAGGACGGTACTGGAGTTGGGAGAAAGGAGCTTTTTGCCTCTTGCCCCTTGCCTCTTGCCTTGAGAAGCTGATCACTGATCTGGGTTCACTCAACCAATTTCTTCAGCAGGGCATCCACTTCCTCCAGGCCAGATTGATTATTTTTCAGCACATAAACCGCTCGCGCTTGCTTAAAAGCTTCCTCCGCCTCTGTTTTTCGTCCCCGGCCCGCGTAGGCCCGACCGAGATTAAGATAGACATCGGCGTTATTGGGGGCGATTTCGGCCAAATCTTGATAGGCGATAATTGCTGCAAGATAATCTTTTCTGGCCAGATGGATGCGACCGATTCCCGCTTGTGCTTCCAAAGATTGGGGTTGTAGGAAAACAGCCCGACGATAAAAGGGGAGAGCCTCATCAAAACGCTCTTGTTTTTCGAGTAAAATCCCTATTTTTAGCTGAATTAAAAAATTTCCTGCACTTTGTCGCTCTATTTCCTTTAAAATTTGGGTTCCGCCATTTAAATCGCCCTGTTTGAGCAAAAGGCTGGCCAGTTGCAATCTTAATTCACTATTGTTAGGGAATCTTTGCAGGGATTTTTGGAGAAAATCGAGGGCTTCGGTGCTTTTATTCTGTTCGATCAAGGCTTTGCCCATGATTTCGTGGGCTTGCTGATTATTGGGGTCGAGAGCTAAAACCCATTGGTAAACTTCGCCCGCTTTTGCATAGTTTTTTTGCCGTAATAATACCACCCCTAAACCGAGGTAGTGTTGGACGTTTTTCGGTTCTATTTGGATAGCGTAGTAGTAAGCGGTGGCTGCATTGTCATAATCGCCGATATTAGCCAAACTATAACCGAGAGCATGGAAAAAGTCGGGATTACTCGGATCGAGACTTAAAGCTTTTTGGTATGCTTGGGCGGCGGCGTTATAATCCCCTTGCCGCGTTTGTAAAAAGCCGATCCCGGAGAAAATTTTGGCATTATTGCCATCAAGGGCGGCAGCCCGCTCGTAAACGGCTATAGCTTCCCCATAATTGCCATTTCTGACCAATTGCCGCGCTTGACGCAGTAGTTCGTTAACCTGTGAATTCCTGCTCACGATTGCCCCCGCCGGATTATCAGCGATCGCAATTGAGGGGGAGAAACAGCCCCCCGCGAGAAGACCGACGAGCAAGATTAAACGGGTAAATTGTTTCATCTTTGTTAACGATTCTTAATTAAAATTTATTGTAAATGCTATTGACAAAAATCAACCATTCTGCATCACCCTTGAACGAGATTATTGCGGGCCTCTTGGGCAACTTGGGCGCTTTTATCGCTGGTTAACTGGGTCAAAACAGCGATCGCATCTTCCCCCCCTAAGCGGCCTAAAGCTTGAGCGAGACGATAGCGCAGTTGCCAGTCATCATCATTAGCCAAGGGAACAAGTAAAGAGACGGCGCGAGGGTCGCCTAGTTCCCCAAAAGCACTAACGGCGGCCGTTTTTACCAATTCATTATCGGAGTTTAGGGCGATTTCGAGCAGTTCAAAGCCCCGGGGTTCCCCCAATTCGCCCAAAGCGGCCACAATGCTAAATTGAATTAACCAGTCGGAGGATTGTTGATAGACGGCCACCAGATCATCGTAGGCTGCCGTTAATTTTAACCCCCCGAGCGCATCGGCCGCGGCTGCTTTCACGTCTGCTTCGGGATCATGCAACAAGCGATCGCGCAGAATAGTTAAGGCCAGATCAAGATTCTGACGACCGAGGATATCTAGCTGACTTACCGCCGAATAACGCACCCTAGCGTTACTATCGTTAATTAAAGGCTGTAACATCTCGAAGGCGATTTCTGGGGCTAAATAACGCAGTTGATTAACTCCCGATAAGCGATCGCCATAATCATTGGAATCGAGCAGCCGTTGCACGGATTCAGGGGAATAATTCATAATTTGATGACACCCTTAACAATTGGACTGGTATTAATTGTCCCATGAATAGTTATCGACTCCTGACTATTTTGATCATGTTTAGTTCCCCGGTTTTTTGGGGCTGTAGTCCTCCCTCTCCCCCTAAAAAAGAACCGACGGCTAAGATAATCGCTTCTCCTTCTCCCAGTCCGATTATTTCCGCATCGGAGATTAAGGCCGCTAATCGTTATCGTCAATTGGGATTACAGTATCGTCAACAGGGAGATTTTATCAAAAGTATTGAGGCTTTAAAAAAATCGGTACAGTTAAACCCCAATCATCTGGACGGGAGAGTAATTTTAGGATGGACACAACACCTAGCTAAACAACCTTTAGCGGCACAAACAACCCTCGAAGAAACGATTAAAATTGCTCCCGATCATGTGGCTGCTTATAATGCTTTGGGTATTGTTTATCTTGTCGGTGGTCATCTTGAAAAAGCCGTAGTCACTCATACTAAAGCCGCTAATTTAAAACCCAATAATGAAATCGCCTACTATAATTTATCCCTCGCCTATCATCGCTTAAAAGATTTTAATTCAGCTATTACTAACGCTAAAAAAGCAGTTAAATTAGAGCCAAATAATCCCCATCCTCTTGTGGCTTTGGCAATGATTTATTTAGACCAAGGTGATAGTAAAAAAGCGCGGGATACCTACAAAAAGGCTAGGGATTTAGACGGTCGTTATCGCCAAAAATGGTTTCTGGCACATCTGAAGGAAGCTGGTTTTAGTCAGGAGCAAATTCAATTAGTCGAAAAGTTACTATCCGAGATTTAAAAGTTAATATTTCCCCTTAGGATGCCTGTCGATGTCCCAGTTTTAGGAAAATAGTTTCTAAATCTTCGCGGCAAGTATAAAACTCGCTTAAGTTCAGGCCAGAAACGACTAAAGATTTCAACAATTCGGCACTATCTTCTAGGGTTCCCGTAAATCTAACCCGGAGAGTATTAGTATTAATAATTCTTTGCCAACTTTCCACAAAAACACATTGTTTAAGAGCGGTTTCTAAGGCTTCTAAATTGCCTAGAGTCGTGATCTGCAAGTATTGACCAGCTAGACGTTGATTTAATTCCTCTAAAGAGGTACTTTCCACTAGATAACCTAATTCCATGATGCCCACAGAACTACAAAGTTCCGCTAAATCACTAAGGACATGGGAGGAAATTAAAATAGTCATACCTGCCGATTGTAAGACTTTAATAATCTCACGAAATTGTAGGCGAGCGATCGGGTCTAATCCAGAAACTGGTTCATCGAGAAGTAAAATTAAAGGTTCATGGATAATCGTTCGGGCTAAACTTAAACGTTGTTTCATTCCCCGGGACAAAGTAGCGATCAAATTATGGCTTTTATTGGTTAATTGTACCAGTTCTAGAACTTCATAAATGCGGCGATGACGTTGGGAGCGCGGGATATGATAAAGACGGGCAAAATAATCAAGATAATTCCAGACATTTAAGTCATCGTAGAGGGGAAAATTATCGGGTAGATAACCTAAATTTCTTTTGAGACGGGGATTACTCTCATCTCTTAAAAGACGTTCTCCGTGCAGATATATTTCTCCGGTTGTCGGTTCTTCTGCTGCCGCTAACATCCTAATTAAAGTGGTTTTTCCCGCTCCATTTGGACCGATTAACCCGTAAACTTCCCCCGCTTCAATCTGTAAATCCACTTGATTAACAGCCCCATGGCGGTCAAATTGTTTGGTTAAACCAACGGTAGCAATGGCTAATTCTGGTGGGTTCATAAAGTTTTTTAGTTAGGTTCTCACGGTGACTCGCTAATCACGAATACAGGGTTTATCTCCCATGACTTCCAGATTAAAGGTAATACGCGTCAGGGTTTTCATGGTTGTTGTTAAATTGTTTGAGCCTTAATATCGGTTCTTCTGGTTTTCCTCTGTTACTTTTTGTTATCAATTAAAGCAAGCAAACAGATTAAATTGTCTCATCAATTTTTTGATAATTGACCACTGTTACATTTGGTAAATCGAGGAGTTGATCAAAATTTATCCACATAACCCACCTCCTATTCTGTATTAATATTATAACATCCTCACACAGAACCTAGAAGAGCGGCCTCATCTTCTGACCATTCATAATTGATCGGTAAATACCTTGTATAAGAAGATTCCAGGCGAAAAAAAGCCAAAAAGTAGCGGACTGTATAGCGCGGCACTACATCTCAGAAAAAACCTCTTACAATGGAGACAAGAATGATCGGAGATCAATGGGGGTGAACGTCATGTTAGTGATTTTAACCGACGAACACATTCTCGATACGGGTTCTGTGTGTCAGGGCTGTCTTTTAGCCAACCAGCAGGGGCAACCCCGGTGGCGAGAGGGTAAACTAGGCTGTGGTCACTCCTTGGGTAAAGGGGGCAGCCAACAGCCCAATCTCTACGAGTGTCAGATGGGCTTTACAATTGCTAATATTGAAGGCTAATCAGACCTTTTAAATGATTAACTTAGAGTTGAGTTAGGGGGATTTTCTTAGGACTCGGAGGAGAGAATCAAGGCTATTGCTAATCCCCAATTCAGCTTAGATACAATGACAATAATGGCTGAGGGTTTCGTAGCATCGCTCGTAGGCTTTTTGGGCTTGGGTTAAAACATCGTCGGAAATTTCTATATCTAATTTTCTGGCTTGTTTGATAATTTTACCCGCTTTGATATTCTCGGAAGAATCTCCTATACCACGGCTGCCAGTAGTGTTTAAAACTCGATATTCTTCAGAAAATCCCGTTTTAGTATCGAGATGACTCTGTAAACTATTAAAGACCAATTGACTTTGGTTTAATACTTGATCGTGGGTGATAAATAAACTCTTTTCTTTGCTGTTAATTAATCGAGCATAACTTTCTAAGGTGGCTAAACGACCAGTATAATAACCCAGGGCGTGCTGCTCATTTTGATGGGGTTTAATATCTAAAATACTAGCTAAAGTGCGCCGCGGTTCTCGTAGTAAAAATATGGTTTTAACTGGATCAGATTGTAAAAAACTATGATCTAAAAACTTCTGATCGTGAAGAACTTTATCTAAAATATATTTATGATTCATGTTTAAATCTTTCAAACGCCAGTAGAGTTTAAACATTAAAGTTTTAAAATCCTGTTCACTCTCATAAACCAGATGAGTTTCGCCAAAACCGATAATTTCGGGATTAGAATTGAGGATATGGGTCAATAAAGACGAACCCGATCGCATATGGCTAAGGATAAATAAAACCTGATAGGGTTGGGGACGAAAGAGGATTTTATAGGGGTCCTTGGGTGTATCAATGCGGATCTGAAAATACTTATAAGTTAAACGATGGGTTAAATCCTGCCAAGATTGGGGTAGGCGATCGATGGCTATAGTCATAGGTTAATAAAGAATTGTGTCAACTTGTCGCTAAGATTCCCCTATAATGTATCCCATTTAAGACCCAAACAAAAGTGAGGTTTATACAAAATGGGATTGCCAAGTTGTTCGCTCTGGTTTTTTACGGCGCGAACCGATGTCTGGTTTATGATGAATACTATCCCTCATCTAGTCAAAATGAGTCAGTTTCCCTTCCAGGAAAAGGTACTCGCTATTGATACGGCCCCTTTAAGCGGGGAAAAGGTTAATCGCCCCGGACTGGGTACAATGGAGGAATTAAGAGCCTGTGGCGAAAAATTAGTTAAAGATGGCATAATCGATCGCCTAGTGGATTTTAACTACGATCCCAGCTATCGTCAGCGTATCTATCAAAAGCATTTCGGCAGTCCCCTCCGTTCCACCCATAACTACAAAGGTTATCCGATTTTTGGCTCAATCTTCAAAATCGAGTCCTGTCGCAGTGATTATATGGTCCATTATGACAGTGACATGATGCTCTACCAAGAACCGGATTACAGTTGGATCCGCGAAGGGATCGAGTTAATGGAAACCCATCCAGAAATGATGTTTGTGCGTCCTTTGTCCGGTCCACCGCGGCCCGATGGTACGATTTATTCTCCCCATCCTTGCACGAAAAATACCGACGGATTCTATCAATTTAAATTTTTTGGCAGTCGTGCCTATCTACTTAATTGTCGTCGCTATGATCGCCTTTTACCGATGACCCCCCTCTGGCGCTCTTATAAAAATACCTTTCTCGATCACTTACCCGATGGTTTAAAAGCTTGGGGCAATATTTTGACCGGCAAAGGAAAACTCGACTCTTGGGAAATTATGGTTTCTCGCTCCCTAGAACAAAGCAACTATTATCGCGCCACTCTCACCAATGCCAAGGGTTGGACTCTGCACCCCAACGAGCGCTCTGCCGCTTTTAGGCAAGCTTGGCCGACTATTATCGAAAAAATCGAAGCGGGTATTTACCCACCGCCCCAAGCTGGTTATTATGACCTGATTCCGGAATTATGGTACTAAGAGAGCCTTAGTTCTCTAGATTTGAGGTGAGGCGATCATCGCTTAGATTTCATAGCACCGGCTGTAAGCGCCTGTTGTTTTCGTTAAACGATGTAATATTTTGTGTACACCGCAACTCATTGACGATTGCGTAATGTAGAAAGTGAGTGCGGCGACAATTGTACTTGTCAAACAATGATATAGTACAAGTAAATTGCTAATTATCGGCAGGTAGCGTCTGTCATAGATATAGATTGTGGAGTTAAAATATGTCTAGTATAAACACTGGTATTGAGTGGACTGATAAAACGTGGAATCCAACAACCGGGTGCGATAAAATTAGCACCGGCTGTCTGCATTGTTATGCCGAAGCTATTACACAGCGTTTTCCCAAAAACTTTCCCAATGGATTCAGCTTAACTTTGCATCCAGAAAGATTGGAAGAACCCTTACGTTGGCGCACTCCCAGTCGAGTTTTTGTCAACTCAATGAGTGACCTTTTTCATGATGATGTGCCTCTCGACTTTATCAGACAAGTTTTCTCAGTTATTCATTTAACACCTTGGCATATATATCAGATTTTAACAAAGCGACAAAGCCGTTTAGGTGATTTAGCGTCTAAATTAGATTTTCCAGAAAACATTTGGCTAGGTGTATCTGTCGAGAACCAAAACCACATAGATCGGATTGAATATCTTCGGACAGTTCCTGTTTCAGTGCGTTTCATTTCATGTGAGCCACTTTTAGGACCCCTAGAACTTAATTTAACTGGCATTGATTGGGTTATTGTCGGCGGAGAATCCGGGCAAAAACATCGCCAGATGAAACTTGACTGGGCAAGGGATATCCGCAATCAATGTCAAAATTCAGGGGTAGCATTTTTTTTCAAACAAGTTGGGGGAAGGACACCGAAAGCAGGGGGTAGATTACTTGATGATAAAATCTGGGACGAGATGCCTAATGCCTGGAATCAGCATATCCAAACATGGGGAAGTGTCCCACTTAAATCAGCGAGGCGTTCAGAAAAATTAGAGCTTATTGCTTAACTGGAAATGTAACCTTTAAATCATCCGCAAACGTTCCTTTTCGCCGTTTTTTGTCCTCGGGTGAATGTACTGTGATTTTTCCTTGAGATTCAAGATTGCTAAGGGCAGTTTTGTAATTCTTTTTAATGTACGGTTTTCCCGGATGATGCTGGTCGTAAATCTCTGCCATCGTCATAGTTTTACCTGAAAAATTGTCCAACAACATAGATTCCAGTTGATCAAGAGGACTGGTTAGCTCAAAGAGTAATGGTTGTTGAAGAGTTGCAGGATTATACTCAAAAGATGGTACGCCCTGCGTCTGTTCAGAACTCTCTTTAGCCATTATCTCTTTCATAATTTCATAGCCTTTAGGATGCTTGCTTACAAAAATTAGGTGATGGCTAGTACGATTTCCCATTTCATGTCTGAAACGAAATGGAAGAACATATTTACCCCCCATTTCTTTCAAGGCTTCACAGATATATTCTACAACGGTTAACTCACGCTCTTGTGGAGTAAGTGTAAATGTTTTCAATCGTTTGCGGAGTTGATCTGCTCCTACTTGTCCGAATAGCGCATTTATGTGTTCTTTGACTGCATCATTATTTAAACCCATGTTGATGCGATTGTAATTGAAGAAGAAGATGCAATCACAACCCCAATCTTTGACGACCGAATTAACAAGTTGAAGAGATAGTCCCTTGTAACCCCAAGGATCAACAAAAAATAAAGTGGGAACTAATTTCATGCTTTGGAAGGTTTTAACTATGTCCTCTCCAACCTCATATTTTGATATTTGAGGGCGGTATTTTAAATTTTCTATGCCCGGAATTGAATCTATAGCTTGTTGAAGAGAATTAACTTTTTCGACATCGGCATCGTTAAAGATCGACACCAGCATATTTCGCATATCTGGATCTGCGATGGCAGTTTCTAGAACTTTTACTGGGGTTGATTTTGAGCCATCTTTATATCGTCCTGCACCAGCAAAAAGGTCAACATAAGCGATTTTCTGGACTGAAGACGATCCCTTAACTTTTGAAATTATAACTTTTGCCCAAGCCCAGAAATATTTCTCAACAATCCTAGCTTTGATCAAGGACTGTTCTTTTTGCTCATTGAAGAAGGAATTTTTAGTCATATCCTAATATGTAGCCTATAATCAACGGATTTAGTATAACATACCTTATTTTTTTTTAAATTAGAGAAGATAGGAGATGAAACAACCCAAAAGAAAACCCAACCACCGCCATGGGGAGATTGGGTTTTCTGGTTATCAATTGATTTTAAGGAGCTAAAGCGTTACCGCGCAGGAGAGAACCGATGGTTTTAACAGTAATCTTCATCTGTACGAGAGGATTAGCGGGAACAACGGTTTTATAGAACCCATTTGGTATCTTTTATAATGTAGATGCTAGGCTGAAAAGGTGAAGCGAAAACCTTGTCCACTATAGGTTTCAGGGAAGAGAGTCTGTAGCCTGTTTAACGGCAATACTTTGGTCTGAACCCCGTCAGTGAATGCGCCACCGTCTAGTCGTCCCCGAAAATCGATACTTTGGAGTAAGCCAAAATGTACTCAAGTAGTATGACGAATGAAGAGTGGTCTATCGTAGAACCGCTATTGCCAAAGAAGAAATTGACTGGCCCCCCGAAATGGACAAAACGACAGATTTTAGATGGGATTTTCTATCAACTCAAAAATGGCGGTAATTGGCGGGACCTCACGAAAGATTTCCCTCCCTACTCCACCGTGTTCTGGCATTATAAACAGTGGAGAAGTCAGGGAATCATCCAAAAAATAATGGAAGAATTACATCGCAGATTACGACAACAAGAAAAAAAACTTGTGGACGAATCTAATTATGATTGATTCTCAAGCCGTCAAAAATACCTGTAATGCGAGTGTTGAGACGAAAGGATTTTGTTTCTACAAGTGCACCAATGGAATTAAACGTCATCTAGGGACGGATAGTCTTGGTTTTCCCTTTTTCGCTCATTGTACTCCCGCCAACCTATCTGATGACCAGGGATTGATTGAGTTGTTAACTCTAGGTATTGACTATTTCAAGTTAAAACCGTCGGAACTGTCTAAGACGACTATTCTTCTAGATAATGGTTATCATCCTGACAAAATAGAGAAAGAGTTGGTTAAGGTCTATCCAGAGATAATGACTAAAATTCAGTTTGAACTGTCTCCAAAACCGTCAAAAACCGAAAAAGCGGAGAAGGGTTTATCAGGATTCGTACCTGTAAAAACTCGATGGGTGATTGAAAGAAGTAATTCTTGGATGGAACGATGCAAATCTTTAGTCAAAAATTTTGAGCGCACTTTAGAACACTCCACTACCAAAATTCATCTCTGTTTTCTTCGACTTCTACTACGACAATTAGCTGTATCCGGCTCTTCTAGGTTCTGTGTGATAAGTTTAACTTACTCTATGATCGATCGATCTTTGTGCCCTCTGTGTCTCTGTGGTTCCCTCCACTCCCTCGCCAGCAATACTGTATCTTAAAATACATTTTACCCACCAAACCTAAGAGAGCCTGTATCCTAAGATACCAAATGGATTCTATAATGACTGTACTAGCCTAAAGATAGCAAAAAACCCGGCGGGAAAATCTCCCCACCAGGTCAAAAAGGCAAAAGTAAAGAATTATTTCTGCTCGGCCTTTTTACTTGACTTATCACCCATTTTGTACTTACGCAAGAAGCGATCGACCCGACCCTCGGTATCGATCATCTTCTGAGTTCCCGTATAAAAAGGATGATTACCCGACCAAACCTCCACATGAATTTCTGGTTTTGTCGAACCCACCGTCATCACCAGTTCACCATTACAGATCACCTTGGCTTCCGGATACCAAGTAGGATGAATTTTTTTCGGCATAATAAACCTCTCTATTAACCTAACGTTTCGAGTATTGAGGCGCTTTGCGCGCTTTGTGAAGACCGTATTTTTTCCGTTCCTTCGCCCGGGGATCCCGAGTCAGATAACCTTCACTCTTAAGGGGAGGACGATTTTCCGGGGCCAATTGACATAAAGCTCTAGCGACACCTAATTTCACCGCATCCGCCTGACCGGTCAAACCACCGCCCTCGGCCTTAACAATGATATCATACTCGTTTTCTAGTCCCAAAGTCTCCAGAGGAGCCTTAATCGTCTGGATATAGGTGGGAATGCGGTTAAAATGGGTTTCCCCATCGCGACCGTTAACGGTAATTGCCCCCGTCCCCGGCACCAGACGCACGGAAGCGACCGCCGATTTGCGTCGTCCCGTTCCCCAATAAACTACCTTATTTTTACTGTCCGTGGCTTGCATTGACTTAATTTCCTCCTGCGGGAATCGTATTAATCGCTAAAACTTCCGGTTGTTGTGCCTGATGGGGATGTTCCGCACCGGCATAAACTTTCAGTTTCGTGAACAATTTCCGACCTAAGCTATTTTTCGGGAGCATTCCCTTAACAGCGTGTTCGATAATCCGTTCGGGAATGCGTTTTTGCAGTTTATCGAAGCTTTCTACCTTCATACCACCCGGTCTGCCGGAGTCGCGGCGATAAACTTTCTGTTGACGTTTTTTGCCCGTCACCGTCACTTTTTCGGCGTTAATAACAATGACAAAATCCCCCGTATCCAGATGGGGGGTGAAGGTGGCTTTATTTTTGCCCCGTAGAATCATTGCGATTTCGGTGGCCAGACGACCTAGACGCTGATCGGCCGCATCGATGACGTACCATTTCTGCTCTAGAGTCTCTAAATTTGGTAGAGGTGTTTTGTTCATGGTGAGTTTGCCTTGGTTTACAAAAATTAATTTTTTTTATTGCCCACCTGGGTGTTGGGGGGTTAGAGTTTTAGGGTTTTAGTTGGAATTCCCCTATTTCCCTATTTCCCTATCTCCCTATTCCCCTATCCCCTCTGCTCGGAAATAATAAAGAGGCTGAGTCTCGCACCAGACGCTATCGGCAAAGGGAAAATCGGCGTAACCCACCCGCAGTAAACATAGTCCTTTAGCTGGTGCGGCGTATTTGACCAATTCTCGGCGCTGATTGACCCAGATGTCGGTAAAGTTTTCTAGCGATCGCTCACCAGTTCCCACCTCCACCAACATTCCCACCAATAGGCGCACCATCCCGTACAAAAAGCCATTGGCTTGGATTTCCATCTGTACAAACGGCCCTTGACGGTAGCATTCCACCCCCTGTACTTCTACCCAGGAATGGTCGCGACTAGAGTTAGCACGGTGAAAGGCGGCCAGATGGTGCTTGCCCAATAGGGGCCGTAAAGCCCTGGCCATCAAATCGGCATCGAGGGGACGATGGTAGTAGTGCCAACTAAAGGGGCTAACAAAGAGATTGGGGATGGGGTCGGTATAGAGGGTGTAACGATAACGTCGCCAGAGGGCCGAGAAACGGGCGTGCCAGCGATCGGGAACCCGGGCTGAGGCCCGAATGACGATATCGTCATCTAGCCGAGCATTGAGAACCTTGGACCAATGGGAGGGTGGGATCGGACTCTGCTGCTCGAAATGGGCAACTTGGGCGGCGGCGTGAACACCGCTATCGGTACGTCCTGCCCCGTGCAGAGTGACGGCATGACCGAGAATATCGGCCAGAGCCTTCTCGATTTCTTCCTGCACGCTCCTGTGATGGGGTTGCCGTTGCCAGCCGTGGAAATTAGTTCCCACATACTGGATAACTAGGGCGATCCGCGACTGGGGGCAAGCTGTCATCGTTACATCAGTTCGATAATCGCCATGGGGGCATTATCCCCGCGACGGCGCAGGGTACGCACGACCCTGGTATAACCGCCGTTACGACTGCCATAACGGGCTTGTGCGCCTTCAAAGAGGGCGTGAACCAGTTGTTTATCGTAGATGTAGCCCATAGCTTGGCGACGGGCGCTCAGGGAACCGTCTTTAGCTAGGGTGATAATGTGGTCTACCTCTGCTCGCACCGCTTTCGCTTTCGCTAGGGTGGTGGTGATCTGACCGTGGCGAATTAGCTGGGTGGCCAAGCTGCGCAGCAGTGCCTTTCTTTGGTCAGCCGGCAGACCCAATTGAGGCACTTTACACCGATGTCTCATGGTATTTTCCTGGAATTGGGTTTACTTGCTTTTTTCTTGGGGTAGGGTGATGCCTAACCGTTTTTGTAGGGCTTCAATGACTTCTTCAGCCGATTTCTGCCCAAAGTTTTTGATTTCTAAGAGATCTTCTTGGCTGTAATCGAGGAGGTCGGCTACGGTGTTGATCTGCGCTCGCTTCAGGCAATTGTAGGCGCGCACGGATAATTGTAGTTCCTCGATCGGAATTTGGTTTTCTTGGTTGATCTCTTGGTCGTCAAAGTTACCGGAGGATTCGAGGGCGTTGAGATCCTTGAGCGGGTTAAAGAGATTAACTAGCATATCGGCCGCTTGGGAAAGGGCTTCTTTGGGGTTAATGCTCCCGTTTGTCCAAATTTCTAAGAGCAGACGATCTCTAGCTTGACCGCTTTCGGAACGGATATCTTCGACGCTGTAGTTGACTTTGGTTACGGGCATAAAGATAGAGTCGATTTGCAGAAAGTCTAGCGAAGTGGCCTCCTCTTTACTGCGATCAATCGCCCGATAGCCTTTGCCTTTTTCCACGCGAAATTCCATCTCTAGCTTGGCTCCTTCGGCTAGGGTGGCGACGTACTGATTGCGATCAACTATCTCGATTTCTGAGGGTAAATCGAATTGTGCCGCCACTACTGTCGCCGGCCCAGTTGCCACTAAACGCCCGATCTGGGTTTGATTGGTGTAGCTTTTCAGGATGATTTCTTTCATGTTGAGCATGAGTTCCATCACGTCCTCGCGTACTCCCTGGACGGTGGCAAATTCGTGATTGACTCCCGCGATCCGCAGGGCCGTCACGGCCGCTCCTTCCAGATTGGAAATGAGAATCCGTCTCAGGGCATTACCTACGGTCGTACCCTGGCCTCTTTCTAGAGGCTCTAGTACAAACTTACTGTACTGACTCTGATTCTTGTAAGTTTTTGCTTCTACACACTCGATTTGAAATTGCGCCACCGATTGACCTCCCTTGTTCAGTTATCAGTTATCAGTTATCAGTTATCAGTTTTCTCTAGCGTTCAGCATTTAACGTTCAGCGTTCAGTTTTTTGAGCAGATGGTCTTTGACGACCGGATTCTCCTGCTGATGCGCTCAAAGCTAACGGCTGCTGGCCTCAAGATCCCTGTCACCTGAAAAAGCTGTTCACTGTTTACACTCTCCGGCGTTTGGGAGGACGACAACCATTGTGGGGGATGGGGGTCACGTCCCGGATCAGGGTGATTTCTAATCCTGCTCCTTGCAGGGCCCGGATTGCGGTTTCCCGTCCTGCCCCGGGGCCGCTCACCATCACCTCTAGTTGACGCATTCCCTGTTCGATTGCTCGGCGGGCGGCGTTATCGGCGGCGGTTTGGGCGGCGAAGGGGGTTCCTTTTTTGGCTCCTTTAAAACCACTCGATCCCGCCGATGCCCAAGAGATCACATCGCCTTTGGTATCGGCGATCGTGACAATGGTATTGTTGAAGGTCGATTGAATGTGAGCGACTCCGGTAGGAATATTTTTCTTCTGTTTTTTCGGTCCGGTTTTTTTGGTTGGTCGCGCCATAGTTTTTCTTGATTGGGGGATATCGCAATGAATAAAAAATTATTTCTTGGAGGGGGCTTTTTTCTTCCCTGCCACTGTCACCCGACGACCGCGACGGGTCCGCGCATTGGTTCGCGTCCGTTGCCCGCGCACGGGTAATCCTAGCCGATGCCGACGACCTCGATAGGTGCCGATATCGGCGAGGCGTTTGATGTTCATCGCCTCCCAGCGTCTCAAATCCCCCTCGATTTGATAATTTGTCTCGATATAAGTCCGTAGCGCCGCCACGTCTTCATCGCTGAGATCCTTGACCCGAGTGTCAGGGTTAACACCCGTCGCAGATAAGACTTCTTGGGAACGCGATAGACCCACTCCGTAGAGGTAGGTCAGGGCGATTTCCACACGCTTATCGCGAGGTAGGTCTACACCAGCTATCCTTGCCACGCTTTTTCTTTCTCCCTATGAACGATTTTTTTCCAAAAACGACTACAATTAACGGTAACGATTCTCTGCCCCAAGACAGTGACTTTGGTGGTTTAACCTTGTCTCTGCTTGTGTTTGGGGTTAGAACAAATTACCATGACTCGACCGCGCCGACGGATGACGCGGCACTTTTCGCACATTTTTTTGACAGACGCTCTAACTTTCATGCCTAACTATTCTGGCAACACTGCAAGCTTATTATTATATCAGATTTCTTTTACCCGTGTCACCTATTTTTTTAAAATAAATTTGGACGCTTATTAGACTTTTTGGCTTCTCTGCCCCTATTTATCGCTATTTTTTTTGATTTTTCAGGCGATAGGTAATTCTGCCTTTGGTTAGGTCGTAGGGGGTCAGTTCCACTTTGACTCGATCGCCAGGGAGGATTTTGATATAATTACGGCGGATTTTGCCAGATATATGGGCTAAGACGTTGAAACCGTTATCTAAATCCACCCTAAACATGGCGTTAGGCAAAGATTCGGTGACGGTTCCTTCCATTTCAATCAGATCTTGTTTAGACAAAGTTAATTCCTCAATTTCACTAGAGACAATTTAACGAACGGCAGCAGCAACCGTGCTGTTAGCACAATTCCCCCAGTATAGCTTATCAGTCATCAGTGATCAGTAATCAGTAACTCAGATGCGAGTTTTCAGTCCACAGCCAAAAAGCTCCCCATCTCCCCACTCTCATCTCCGGCACTCCCCACTCCCCACCCCCATCTCCCCACTCCCAGGCAGTATTAACGAGTAATATTTAGATAATCAACAGCTTAACCTTGCTCTGTTTTCACTGATTACTGATTACTGATTACTGTTCCCTGAAAAGCTAGATTACTCGACGACAATTCGCCATTCATGGAGTTCGTATTCCACACAACCATTCTCGATTAAAGGATCGCGAACTATAATTGCTTGGGCTTCCTCAAGAGAATCGGCCTTAAATAATAACATTCCGCCGCCCCTTTCTGCCCAATAACCAGTTTTTGCTGCTCGTCCTTGGCTAATTAAATCACGCACATAGTCCTTATGGGCGCTGACATAGCGATCGAAGGTAGTTTTATCAACAATGCCTTTTTCTATCTTGACAAACCAGGGCATAAATTCTCAGGAGGCTAGGACTGATTAACAATCATATAATTATACCGATTAATCTTGGCCGTCGATGGTGCCATGTAACAGAGATATACAATTAGCTTAGAGTTGTGGAAGACTGCTAGAATCGAGGTGACAGCTTTATTTCTGTAGCTTTGCTTGCTTCCATGAATCAACCCCAGGGATCTCTATTTTTTATCGCACTTTTGCCGCCGCCAGAAGTACAGGAAATTGCCACAAAAATCAAGTTAGAGTTTGCAGAAATTTACAATAGTCGCGCTGCCCTGAAATCGCCTCCCCACGTCACTCTCCAACCCCCTTTCCGGTGGAATTTAGGACAATTACCGGATTTAGAAAGATGTTTAGAGGAATTTGCTGGCTTGCACGCTCCTATTCCCCTAATTCTCCAGAATTTTGCCGCCTTTAAACCGCGAGTCATTTATATTAATGTCCAGAAAACCCCAGAATTATTAACCCTACAAAAACGGCTTTTACAGCAGCTAGAATCTTCCTTGAATATCAGCGATAATGCCTCAAAAAGCCGAGCTTTTTCGCCCCATTTAACCGTTGGCTTCCGAGATTTAACTAAAGATAATTTCTGGAAAGCTTGGTCAAAATATGCTGATCAAGAGCTATTTTTTGAGGTGATAATCGATGAAATTACCCTCCTAATTCATAACGGCAAGCACTGGGAAATTTATCGGCAATTTTCTCTATAATCCAGACCCTTGCAGGTTTCTATCTACAGAGGAAGGGGTTCTAGTGCTAAAATAGGAGAGAGCAGCTTTTAAAGCTTCATTTCTGGCTTTTTTACGATATTTTAACCTATAGAGCGATTTTATGGCGACTCCGCCGCCCTGAAACCTATGTTACTCAAAAATCCCCCGAAAATCTCCCCCAATCTGATCAAACAGCTAGAAGCGATCCTCGGTAAAGATGGAGTCATCCGTCGCAAAGACGAATTATTAACCTACGAGTGCGATGGTATCACAGGATACAGACAAAGACCCGCTCTTGTGGTACTACCTCGCAGCACCGCAGAAATTGCGGCGGTGGTGAAACTCTGTCACGATAACGAGATTGCCTGGGTAGCGAGGGGTGCAGGAACGGGCTTATCGGGAGGGGCGTTACCCTTAGAAGAGGGGATTCTCATCGTCACGGCGCGGATGAATCAGATTCTCAGGGTTGATTTAGATAATCAAAGGGTGGTGGTACAGCCCGGGGTGATTAATAATTGGGTGACGCAAGCGGTAAGCGGGGCGGGATTTTATTACGCACCGGATCCCTCTAGTCAAATTATCTGCTCGATCGGCGGTAATGTGGCGGAAAATTCCGGCGGGGTTCACTGTTTAAAATACGGTGTGACTACCAATCACGTTATGGGCTTAAAAATCGTCCTTCCCGATGGTTCAATTAGCGATGTGGGGGGGGCAGTACCAGAACAACCGGGCTACGACTTAACCGGTTTATTTGTGGGTTCCGAGGGAACTTTAGGCATCGCCACGGAAATCACCCTAAGAATCCTGAAAACTCCCGAGTCTATCTGTGTTTTACTGGCCGATTTTACCAGTATCGAGTCGGCGGGCCAAGCGGTGGCGGATATTATTAAATCGGGAATGATTCCGGCGGGGATGGAGATTATGGATAATCTCAGTATCAACGCCGTGGAGGATGTGGTGGCCACCGGCTGTTATCCCCGGGATGCCGAGTCAGTTTTATTAGTGGAATTGGATGGTTTAGGGGTAGAAGTAGCCAGGAATAAACATCGGGTTGCCGAGATTTGCCGTCAAAATGGGGCGAGAAATATCACCACGGCTAATGATGCCGAAACCCGCTTTAAACTCTGGAAGGGCAGAAAAGCGGCTTTTGCGGCGGCGGGGAAAATTAGCCCTAATTATTTTGTGCAAGATGGGGTGATTCCCCGCACTCAATTGGTGTATGTTCTTCAGGAAATTAAGGCTTTAAGTGAAAAATACGGTTATAAAATCGCCAATGTTTTCCACGCTGGGGATGGCAATTTACACCCGTTGATTCTCTACAATAACAAGGTAGAGGGGGCCTGGGAAGAAGTGGAAGAATTAGGCGGTGAAATTCTCAAACTTTGTGTGCGGGTTGGCGGCAGTTTATCGGGCGAACATGGTATCGGCATCGATAAAAATTGTTATATGCCCGCCATGTTCAACGAGATTGACTTAGAAACTATGGGCTATGTGCGGGACTGTTTTAATCCCAAAGGTTTAGCTAACCCGGGGAAATTATTCCCCACCCCGCGCAGCTGTGGAGAAGCCGCTAATGCAAAAATACAAGGGTTTGGGGGGGTGGATGTGTTTTAGGTTATCGGCAGTAATAGACCTCTTGCAGAAATCAAAAATCTTCCGTAGGAGGAAAAAAAGAAAAGAGACAAGTTCCTATCCATAAAACCTAAGATTATGTCAAATTTATCTGAGTTCTTAGATATTTTGACCTGATAGCGGTTCAATTAAGATTGAGAATATCAATGCCAGAGTCCATAAGGGTTTAACTGGTCTAGAGTGTATCAGACTTATCTGAAATAACTATAAAACCCACATTGCCTAACTTGGAACAGGGAAGAGGAAAAACCTTTTGAACGACTATCCTCGAATTAGTGATGCTGATTTAGTTAATGCCTATGTCTATGCAGAAGTATATACCGAAAAAATTGAAACCGCTATTCAACAAAACGAGGTAGCTTAAGTAGTGAAACGTTTGTATGGAGATGAACAATTTCCCCGGCAAGTAAGTGAGTCCTTTTTTCCATATCCTCAATTGCTTGAATTGATTTCAAGCATACCGAGAAATTGATCATAAAACCGCAACTTCATTTTTTGGGATTCTTCCTCTATTCTCAAACAATACCTCATGTCTTCTTCAGATTTAATCAAATCTTTAAGATGTTCAGCTAATCTTTCAGAATGACTACCTGAATCTAAAGGATTTTGTTTGTCAAGAGATTGCTTCTTTTGGTCATGTTTCATGTGATACCAATAAAATTGAGATTGAGGCTTACCGTTCTCTTTATTTTCTGATAGTGTATTCTGCATTCTTTTCCAGAAGCAAGAATATTCTTCAGCAACAAGAACTTCACCCCAAAAACGAACAAGAGCAATTGTTCCAATCTGATTATGTCTTTCATTGGTTAGTAGTTTGAATACGGAAAAAATTGAATCAATTGTTTCTTGAGAAAGAGGTTGATCGAGTATATAATCTCTTGAAGCGCCTAAAGCCATGATATCTCGCATTAGAAGTTCTCTATGAGAAGGTAAAGGATTATTGTTTGTATCTCTAGGATACTCTTCATGGAGAATTTCTTTGATGGTAGATATAACTTCTTGATCAAGGATTATATCAATCGCTAATTCGTAAACAGGTGTTATGGCGAAAGATAGACCTCGCCTCTGAATCAGAATTTTCAAAAAATCTGATTGAGATAATTGATTAATTTTGCAAAAGATGGGATGTTGTTTAAAGTTTTTAATCAGAATTGATTCCTGTTCTTCAAAAACAGATAAAAGTTCATTAGTCATTTTCGTAAATTCTCCACATTTCAAAACAAGGTTTCTAGATTTAATCGCCATACACCGAGATATTGAGGCATAATCTCACGAGCCATGTCCCAAATTTTATTAAACTCTTCAGAGCATACGTTAACAAGGGTTGTATCTGTGCCTGTTAGCTCTAGTTGGAAAGACCTTACAGCAAGTCTTCCATGTAGAAAAACTCCAACAAGGAAGTAATCATTGATTCTATACATGGAGATTGATGGTATGGAATTATACAATCTAACCTTTAAAGAACCTTGATAATTTTCACAATTTATATGATCAAAAATTTCTTGAAGAGTTTCTAGGTTTTTAGTTACTTCAAACTCAACATTAGTTCTTATTCTTGAGTTATTGGTATATTGACGAAGAGCGTCCTCTCTAAGTTTCACGGCTCTTGATTTTGACCAAGACAACAGCACTCTAATATTTACGCCTTTCTTTAAGCATTCTATTAATGTTTCTTTGAAAAATTCTAAGTTAGGCGCAAAGGTCTGAAGAATATCTATTTCATTACTTCTTTGACTGTCTTGAGTAACTTCCTCCATTTTTTCATTAAAACTATCTCGCAAAAATTCTCTATAAATATTAGTTAAACCCAGATTACTATAATCATTGATTTTTATCTGAAGTTTTGAGTTATCAACCCTTAACTGATTATATTCAATCAAGAGTGATGGAAAATCAATTTTTTCATCTTTTACCCAACCCCGTAATTTTTTTTCTTCCAATAAATCAGTTAGAGATGTGCCGGTTAGAGATACGTTTATTGAATATTTAAGTTGATCGGCGTTTGACCACAAATCAACGAGCTTTCCATTCATTAATGTTCTTCTGAATTCTTCTAGTTTAGCCCGATTTTGAGTTTCACGAAACTTTTCATAATCTTGCTGTCCTCTTCTCTCTAATTCATCATCTTTAATTACATAGGCAAAGCAAGCTTTGTTTCTTGATACAGCATACTCATATTCAATGTGTACATAACTCTTTCCAGATTCTGGTTCAATGCTTCCATAACGCCCTCCCAAGATGAGGAGAAAGACATCAGAGTCATCTATCCAACGTTTAATGATTTCCATCTGTGATTTATCACCAGCAGCGAAGAGTTCCATTCCGGCTGGAATATGTCCGGCTCTAAGTATTGCCTCAACTGCTGCTTGGCGTTCAGGTAGTAGATCAGTATATGTAGAAGAAATAAAAACTTGAAGTTTCTTTTTCATATTTTAATCATGCTCTCCCGCACCTTGTATCTATAAAAATCCTAAGTTTGATTATATATATCCTACTGTAGGAGCGCAAGGCTTGTATCCTCCCCTATCTCTATCATCATCAACGCCGTGGAAGACGTGGTGGCTACCGGCTGTTATCCCCGGGATGCCGAGTCAGTTTTATTAGTGGAATTGGATGGTTTAGGGGTAGAAGTAGCCAGGAATAAACATCGGGTTGCCGAGATTTGCCGTCAAAATGGGGCGAGAAATATCACCACGGCTAATGATGCCGAAACCCGCTTTAAACTCTGGAAGGGCAGAAAAGCGGCTTTTGCGGCGGCGGGGAAAATTAGCCCTAATTATTTTGTGCAAGATGGGGTGATTCCCCGCACTCAATTGGTGTATGTTCTTCAGGAAATTAAGGCTTTAAGTGAAAAATACGGTTATAAAATCGCCAATGTTTTCCACGCTGGGGATGGCAATTTACACCCGTTGATTCTCTACAATAACAAGGTAGAGGGGGCCTGGGAAGAAGTGGAAGAATTAGGCGGTGAAATTCTCAAACTTTGTGTGCGGGTTGGCGGCAGTTTATCGGGCGAACATGGTATCGGCATCGATAAAAATTGTTATATGCCCGCCATGTTCAACGAGATTGACTTAGAAACTATGGGCTATGTGCGGGACTGTTTTAATCCCAAAGGTTTAGCTAACCCGGGGAAATTATTCCCCACCCCGCGCAGCTGTGGAGAAGCCGCTAATGCAAAAATACAAGGGTTTGGGGGGGTGGATGTGTTTTAGGTTATCGGTAAGTATTGACTGACTACTGATTACAGTCCACCTTGGGGTCCTAGGGGCAGATTGATATTAGAGGGGAAAACCTGGACTTGTCTTTCTAGAAAGCGTTGAGTGACTAATTCTCGGAAAATCTCTAGGTCTTTTTGCCATTGTCCCAGATATTGTTTGAGCAGATTTAATCGATCGCTACCCTCGGCCAGATTATAGTTAAAGTTACCGGCAAATAATAGTGCCGCTAGGGTTTTGCCATCGGGTAATTGCAATTTTGCCTCGTTAATCGCCAGGGATAGCTGAGAGGTTTCTAACTGATAAATTAGATTGATGCTGGCTTGTAGGGGGGCCTTACCGAAATTGTGCCAGGGACCGGGGGCGAGAAGAGTTTCGGTGATATATTTTTTAGCGGCATCGGGACTACTAGGGAAAGGAACAATACTTTTCGGCGCGATACCCAGGGCTTGATATTCGGCTAAAGGGAGTTTATCTAGATATAAAGCAACAATTTCTGGCAGTTTCAGGTTCAGGCTATCGGGAGAGTTAATTATCTCCACAAAGGTAATTTTCCGGGGTTGGGCGACGATGCTGATACCATTTTGAAAATTAACTTGAGCGTAATTAGGATTGAGTACCGGCTGGCCATTTAATTCCCAGTCGGGGGGAACTATTCCCGAATATTTGAGGAAATCAACCGTTAGCATGGCGGGATTGAGGCTTTTGGCTGTAATTGCGATGGCAAGTTCTTGTATTTCCCGCAAACTAGCCAGAGCTTGATTGGAGTTATTGTCAGTGGTGGCAGTCATCAATTTTCTCCTTGCATATTTAAGTTTTATCTTTAGGGCTACAGTTAAATTATTCCGGGTCTCGGAGGCCTAGTCACTAATCAACTTAGACAAAGGACAAGAGAGCCATTCCAGATAACTATTACTCAATTCTTTCACAGCTAATTCATAGAACCTCTGACCGTGTTCGGGAGTGGCTAAAGCAGGATTGGAACCCATACGACCATCGGGGTAGTTTTGGCGAAAATTAGCCGCACCGTAAATACCATGACCAGAAGCCACTTTTTCGGATAAAAAGGCATTTTTAAGGCTCTCAGGGTAAAGATACTGAGTTAACGCCACTTCGCTCGGTGTAGCGTGGGAACCCTCCTGATCTCCATACAATTCTTTGGCTAAAAGATAAACATCTCGCACCATAAACCAATTGGCCACTTGACATTTAACCTCGTTTGTGTTAGGCAAATTAAGGGAATCCAAATGATAATAGGTTTCCGCAAAAGCGGCTTTTAGGGTGGCAATATTGCCCCCGTGACCATTAATAAAGAAAAATTGACGAAAACCCGCTCTAGCTAAACAAGTCACATAGTCGAGGATTACTTGAATCAAAGTGCTAGGACGAAGGCTAATTGTACCGGGGAAAGCCGTATGGTGTAGGGCCATACCGACATTTAAGGTAGGTGCTACCATTGCTCCTACCTGTTTCCCCACTCCTTTAGCGATCGCCTCAGCACATAGAGCATCTGTACCAATCAGTCCCGTCGGCCCGTGTTGTTCCGTGGAACCAATGGGAATAATAATTCCCTGAGATTGTTCTAGATAGGATTCCACCTCTAACCAGGTAGATAACTGTAATAACATTCGGCTCTAGCCTTCCAAAACGAGTGCGGGTTGACAAATTGAGATAAAATCAAGACGAATAATCAAGTATTTTTATGTTAACCCTTGACACCCCCCCCTTGTCGGTGAGTACGGATTTCGTTCCCAATCATCGGATTTTAATCGTTGAAGATGAAGAAGTGATTCGGGATATGATTATTTTGGCTTTGGAAGAAGAAGGTTACGAGGCTCTCGGTGTTAGTGATGGTCGCGTTGCCCTAGAATTACTGCAAAGTCAAGAATCTAATCACGGTGAGTCTCGTTTTGATTTGGTCGTTTTGGATTTAATGTTACCCCAAGTCAACGGTCTTGATATCTGCCGTCTGTTGCGCTATCACGGCAATATTATCCCGATTTTAATTTTAAGTGCTAAGGCCAGCGAAACCGATCGAGTTTTGGGTTTAGAAGTAGGTGCCGATGATTATCTGACTAAACCCTTTAGTATGCGCGAATTAGTCGCTCGTTGTCGCGCTCTGATTCGTCGTCAAGGATTTACTTCCCTAGCTGCCGCTACCGTGCGCAAATTCCGCGATGTTCTTCTCTATACCCAGGAATGTCGGGTGACAGTGCGAGATGAAGAAATTAACCTTTCTCCTAAAGAATTCCGTCTCCTCGACCTATTTATGAGTTATCCGCGCCGAGTTTGGTCAAGAGAGCAATTAATTGAACAAATTTGGGGGCCAGATTTTTTAGGAGACACCAAAACCGTCGATGTTCACATTCGCTGGTTACGCGAAAAACTAGAAATCGATCCCAGTCAACCGGAATACCTGATTACTGTACGCGGTTTCGGTTATCGTTTTGGCTAGGTGAGCGATTATATTTTCAAGTTTAGCGATCGCCGCTCGCGCAGACAATGACTATTTTCGCTTTTATTTTGGGAGTAGTTTTAGGTTTGAGTATTTGTTACTGGCAAGTCTCACGCTTAAATAGAGAGTTAAAGCGAACCCTAAGCGCTCTCTCGGATTCGGCGGATTTGTCGGCTTCTTTTCCCGTTACCTCCCTAGTGCGTCGAGAATTACAGTTTCTCTCCCAAAGTCTGCAAGAGCGAGAAAAGAGCTTAGAAATTCAGAAATCCTTGCTAGAACGAGCGCCGATCGCCTATCTTCATGTGGATGCCGATAATCAACTGCTCTGGTGTAATCAACAGGCAATTACCCTCTTAAAACTCGATCGCTGGCAGCCAGATCAGGTGCGTCTGCTGCTGGAATTGGTGCGATCCTACGAATTAGATCAATTAATTCAAGAAACTCGCCAAAAACAGAGTCCACAGGTGCAAACTTGGACTTTTTACCCGACTAATTATCCTGTCACCCCTATTAGCGATCGCCAAGTGATTGCTCCTAAATCGATTGCCTTGAAGGGTTACGGTTATCCCTTGCCAGAAGGTCAAATCGCTGTATTTATCGAAAATAGACAGCCTTTAGTGGAATTATCGCAAAATCGCGAGCGAGCTTTCTCTGACTTAACTCACGAGTTACGCACTCCCTTAACCTCCATTTCTCTCCTTACCGAAGCTTTACAAAAACGCCTGCAAGCTCCCGAAAGACGCTGGTTAGAACAAATGGGGAAAGAAGTGGAGCGTTTGAGTCAATTAGTCTGCGATTGGCTAGAAATCAGTGAATTACAAGCGGATGCGGGGCGATCTTTACAATACCAGATAATTAATCTAGAGGAATTAATCAGCGCTGCTTGGCAGACTGTCACCCCAATAGCCGCCCAAAAACAGATTAGCTTAGATTATTCCTCTCCGGTGGATTGGACGCTGGAAGTGGATCATTCTCGTCTGCTGCAAGTTTTCCTGAATCTCTTTGATAATGCCATTAAGTATAGTCCCGATCAGGGGAAAATTCGCCTAGAAATTCGAGAAATATCCGATACTATCGGGGAAAAATGGCTGAAAATTGACGTTATCGACAACGGGAAGGGATTTAACGAAGCGGATCTCCCCTACGTTTTTGATCGGCTCTTTCGCGGTGATCCTTCCCGCACCCGTCAAAAACAAGGCACAAAGGATTATAGTACCGGTTTAGGTTTATCGATTGCCAAAGAGATTATTCAAGCCCATGGCGGTTCGATCGTCGCTCAAAATGATCCTAACACCGGCGGCGCTCGCCTACAAGTCACTCTCCCCCGTCAAAAAAATTAGGTGGGAATTATGAATTATGAATTATGAATTATGAATTGGCAGCAATTCTCATTTTAAAAAGTAACAAGTGATACAGACAGAAACAAAGCTTTAAGCAGGCTACAAAATGCGCTCCCGCGAGTGCGACTGCATCGCAGAGAAGTGAGTATATAGAGTATTTATACT